>Ga0181598_1000305_pt1 | contig 47295 bp, 9 predicted proteins | sample 041ome_4_FD_153295 | JGI IMG/M metagenome (GOLD analysis project Ga0181598, IMG submission 153295) | Coastal salt marsh microbial communities from the Groves Creek Marsh, Skidaway Island, Georgia - 041404US metaG (spades assembly) | ecosystem: Environmental > Aquatic > Marine > Intertidal zone >... | reverse complement strand
TCGCGCGCATAAATACTTTAATAATACATTCGTTACTCGTAGGAAGGAGTTAGTTGTTGTAACCGACGAGACGACTTGTTTATTATAAGAGTTGAGTGAGAGAGAGAATCCAACAAAAATTCAAAAAAGAAAAAAGAAAATATGCTGCGAGAAGAAGATAAAGAAACAAGGAAGAAGAAGAAGAAGAAAGTTTTCACGTTATTGCTCGTCGTGGACGATGAAAACGAGCGAGTACTGCTTGGAGAGAAGAAAACTGGGTTTGGAAAAGGGTTTTGGAACGGATTCGGTGGTAAAGTTGAAGAGTCAGACCCAACCGTTCTCGCGGCGGCGTTGAGAGAGCTTGAAGAGGAAGCTTGCATACAGGCTCTGGACGCGAAAGAAGTTGGTCGCATAACTTTCATTTGGATCGATGAGCCTGAAAAACCACCGTGGCTGGTTCACATCTTTAGAGCAGACACGTATAGCGGCCAAGAAAGAGAGACGGAAGAAATGCGTCCGCAATGGTTCCCTTTCGATGCCATACCTTTTCAACAAATGTGGGCGGACGATCAACACTGGTATCCACTGGTGTTGAATCGACAAAAGCGGAAGAACTTCGAAGGCACTTTCAACTTTAAAGAGGTTACAACGCTCGTCGATTTTGAGTTGAAGGAAGTTCAATCGTTATCCATGCAATAAGTCGTAAATAGTCGTAAATAGTCAGAGAAAAGAAGTTGATGTATCAGCTCCGTGTATTTTTTTGTTATGCATATAGTAACGTGCCATAGAAGGAGAAAAGAGAGAGAAGAAGCAAACACAAACACGAGGAAGACACAAACCAAAATTTTATCCATCACCTCCTCCTCCTCATTCTTTATCGTCCGACATAAAACTACATTAATAATATAATAACAACAACAACAACAATAATAACACAATAACTGCCGAAAAGATGAACACTGTAATGAGTTGTGCTGCTCACGTTTCTACGACTACCGCGTCGTCGTCGTCGTCGAAGATGATGAAGATGATGAAGAAGAGCGGAGCAGTCAGTGGTGTAAAGAGAAGAGTTGTGAACCAAAATATGAAGAAGAAGAACAACAACAATCGAAGAGGAAACGCATTGAAAGTGTTCAGCAGCAACACGAAACAGGAAACGGAGAGTAAGAACGAAATATTGGAGAAAACGATGACGCCTTTGGAGATTATGGACGACGCTTTGAAAACGTACGGAGACGATATCGCGATTGCGTTTTCTGGTGCCGAGGATGTGGCTTTAATTCAATACGCGCACTTGACGAACAGACCATATAGAGTGTTTTCCTTAGACACCGGGAGATTAAACCCGGAAACGTACGAATTATTTGACCAGGTTGAGAAGCATTTCAACATTAAGATTGAATATTGCGTCCCGAACGAAGAAAAATTGGAAGCGTTTGTCAACGAGAAAGGGTTGTTTTCGTTTTACGAAGACGGGCACAAGGAGTGCTGCGGCATTCGTAAGGTGCAACCGTTGAGGAAAAAGTTGTCCACGTTAAAAGCATGGATTACTGGTCAAAGAAAAGATCAATCACCTGGTACGAGAATGCAAGTCCCGGCGATACAGTTAGACCCGGCGTTTCAAGGTATTTTAAACGGAAGTGAACTCGTGAAATACAATCCGCTGACAAACGCCACCTCGCAAGAAGTTTGGGACTTTTTGAGAGTCATGTCGACGCCTGTGAACGCGTTGCACACGCAAGGATACGTTTCAATCGGTTGCGCGCCTTGTACCAGACCGGTAACTCCTGGGCAACAAGAGCGAGAAGGTCGATGGTGGTGGGAGAATGCGAGCGATAAAGAGTGTGGCTTGCACTCGGGAAATTTGAGCAAAGAGGAAAAAGAAAAGCAGGATAAGCGAGAAGAAGACGCCGCGGATATCTTCACCGATGCTTCGGCTATTTCGGTTGAGACGCGAGAGTCGATGGAGAAACGAATCTCTCGAGGTTTAAAGAACGAAGAAAACGAAATGATTGTTTTGTACGCGCCTTGGTGTCCGTTTTGCCAAGCCATGGAGGGTAGCTTTACGGAGTCGGCGCAAACGTACGGCAAAGCTAAGAACGTGCGATACTCGAAGTTCCGCGCCGATCAAGACGAGAAAGAGTGGTCGAAAGAAAATTTAAGCTTGGCATCTTTCCCGACGATCTTGCTTTTCCCGAAAGGACGCGAAGGGTACGTAAAACTTGGCGGTGAAAGGCGCGACGTGGAGAGTTTGCAAATTTTTGTCGAGTCCATCGTCGGCAAGTAAATAGTAGTTTATAACAAACATATAACAGAGTCAAAATAAGCGAAGAAGAAGAATCGTGACTAAACAAATAAATTACGCGTCTCCCCCCTCTCTTTAATAAAGTTTTTCCTTCACAGAAACAAACGAACGAATCCTCCTAAAAAGTAGATCATCACAACGATGGGAATCACGGCGTCCTCCCTGAATCTCACCGATTTTGACATCGAACGTGAGTGTTGTTGTTGTTGTTGTTGTCGTTCTTTCTCTATTTTCCATTCAGAGAACTTTCTTTTCTCTTCTTCTGTGCGACGACGAGAGTCTCTTTTTTTTATCCAATTTTACTCACAGTAGTACTCTCTCTCGTCGTCGTCTGGTGTCCTTCAAAAAGCAACGACACGCGACGAGAACAAACGACTCACATTTCCCTTTTGTTTTCTTCTTCTTATGAACAAACAGAGATATCTTCGTATTGTTACAACGTCTTCACGTCCGCTGAGATTCAGACGTTATACAAAAGGTTCCAACAACTCGATAAAAAACACAAAGGATACATCAGCGAAGACGAACTGTTGAACATTCCAGAGTTGGCAATTAACCCTTTAGCGCCGAGAATAGTCCAGCTGTTCGTAAACGTCAACTTTAAAGAGTTTTGTCGCTTGCTTTCTCTGCTCTCGAAGAATGCCAACGAGAAGTCTAAAATTTCATTCATGTTTCGCGTGTACGACGTCGACGCCGACGGGATCGTATCGAGAAACGACTTGGAAATCATACTGAGACAGTTAGTTGGATCGACCCTGAGCGAAGAGAAAATCGACGCGTTGGTACAGAAAGCGATGAATGAAGTATTAGAGCTCGAAAACAACACTAGTAATAGCGATAGCAACAACAGAAAGAATAACAGTAGCAGTAGCAACAACAACAACAACGCGACGGCGTTACCCGGTCTTACCGAGAGTGCTTTCTATTCGGTCTTCTCGAGCGGTAACGCCGAATTAGTCCCGACTGTTTCCATTCACGAGGACGACGATTAATTGATTGATTGATTGATTGATTGATTGATTGATTCGCCTTGTTTGACAAGAAGAAATAAAATAGATAATTGTTTTAATTTGTCATCACACTGAAATTTGTTCACAAATCCCATTTTGACTCGAGTAAGTTGACACTTTTTTTCACACGACAAAGGACGCGCAACGAAACGAAACGAAGGAAGGAAACAAGAGCATGTCATCATCATCATCTCTCTGCTTCTCGATTTTCACGACCAATAATAGCATAAACACTATATATGCTCGTTCTTCATCCTCTCGATCGAAGTTGTTCGGGGTCTCGCCGTCGTCTTGTCCGAGGAGGAAGAAAGAAGAGCGCCGGCGTCGTTTGGTGAAGAATTCATCTCATCGACAACAACATCTTCTTTACAAAGAAGAAGACAACACAGAAGAAGAAAAAGGCAAGCCTGTGGACTTTTACGACGAAATCATAGCGAGAAATGATGCTTTGGTGGATATCATGCTGGAGAAAATCCGTCGGAGAGAAAGTAACAGCGATAGTAATTATAACGGCGATAGTCTTCATCGCGAGGAATCGGGTAAGAATGAAGAAACGAAAGTGTATTTGGTCGGGTGTGGTCCGGGAGACCCCGGGTTACTCACGCTGAAAGCGTACCACTTGATAGTCACCGCGGATGTTATTCTGTATGATAGACTGGTTTCTCCGGAGATTTTAGAGTACGCTGCTAGTGCAAGAACAAATAATAATGATACGAAGAACAACAACGAAGAAAAAGGTTTGATGCTTTTTGTCGGTAAGAGGTCCGGTTTTCACACGCGAACGCAAGACGAGATTCACGACTTGATACTGGAATTTGCCAACGCCGGAGCGACGGTTGTGAGATTGAAAGGCGGAGATCCGTTAGTGTTCGGTCGAGGTGGCGAAGAATGCGAGTTCTTGCGCGAGAAAGGATTCGACGTTAAAGTTATTCCAGGGATTACGGCGGCGAGTGGAGTAGGATCGAGAGCCGGAGTACCGCTGACGCACAGAGGCGTGGCGACTTCGGCGAGACTGTTAACTGGCCATCTCATGAAGAAAGAGAAGAAGAAAATGGACCCAGGAAAGAATTTAGCGCTATCATCCTCGTCTAAATCATCGTTTAAATCAAAAGTAGAAGCAGAAGCGTTAGGAGACGAAGATGACGAAGAAGACGGTGCTGTTGATTTTGCCGTCACGGCGGCGGATTCGGACACGACGCTTATCATTTATATGGGCTTAGGTACGTTACCGAAAACGAAGAAGAAGTTATTACAAGATGGCGCGCTAGACAAACGAACACCGTGTCTAGCCGTCGAAAATGGAACGACTTTGAAAGAACGCCGCGTGTTCTCTACGTTGGAGTTTATTGATGTAGCTGTCGTTGATGCGCAGTTACAGTCGCCGACGTTGTTGTTCATCGGCGACGCCGTTCGATTATCTCCATACTTTCCAGAAGCGTTGTCGAAGGAAAGTTTCTCATCCTCGTCATCTTCGATGATGAGGTGGGAACTGCAGGTTGGTCAAGACGAAGATGAAGATCGCATGTGTCACACTCCTGAACTCGGCGGTCAATGTCGAATCATGTCTGACATCAATGACCGCGCCTCGAGAGAGTGGTTTTCAAAAAACTTCATAAGCGACAACCTGTTTGCTTCGTCCTCGGTCGGAAACAGATACACGCGCGTGTAATGCTTGTAGTAAATTAATTCTTGATGTATAATATTAAATAGCTTTAAAACGTTGCGATTTCAGAAACGTTGTTCAGAAAGGTAAAAAGAAGCTTTTTTTCTCTTCTCATTTTCCTTCATTTTAATTTAAAGCACACACACAAAAATTTTGGAGAAGAAGAAAAAATGGCATCAGCGTCCGACGGTGGCGAAGATCAAGCGACATTAGCCAATCAGCAAACGAACATAGACGAATCGACGGTGAAAGAACCTTTAGACTTAGTTCGATTATCCTTAGACGAAAGAGTGTACGTGAAACTAAGAAACGATCGAGAGTTGAGAGGGAAATTACACTCCTACGATCAACACTTGAACATGTTGTTGGGAGAAGTCGAAGAAATCACGACGATTCGAGAGGTTGACGAGGAGACGTACGAAGAGATTATCAAGAGTAACAAGAGAAGTGTGCCGTATTTGTTCGTGAGAGGTGACGCGGTGACACTGATATCGCCGCACGAAATTCGTTCGTAAAAAACATTCCATGCTTTTGCAAAGAAAAAGAAAAAGAAAAAGAAGAGAAAATTATAGAAGAGAGCTATGTAGCGTGTAATTGATGATAGAGAAAAAAAGAGGATTTTTACAGTATTAATATGATCTCAACGAACAAAACCGTGTACCTATAGTTACGGTACGTGTGTGTACTATTTACGCTTCACCTTTTGCCTCTTGTCTAGCGAGGTACTCCTTAACGGATAAAGAGTTTCCAGCCAACGCTTTCGATCCTCCATTCGAGGAGGCGTTCATTCTCCCGGCGGCAAATCTTTGCCTGACGAGAACTGGATCGCGCTCCGTGGCTCTTTTCGCGTGCGTTAAAGAAGGTTTCATCCCGTTGCTATTCATGTTGAGGAGTTTATTTTGCGCGAGTTGGTGCGATTTTGAGATGTGATGCAAAGACTCGCGAAGTTTCTCCTTCATCGTTTTGTAGTTCGCGAACGCGTCTTCTTCATCCTCTTCTTCTTTGCGTTCGTTTCCTGCCGCAGCTGTCTCTGCATTCATTTCGGCCATTTTCGCAGCTTTCTCTGCTGCAGCTTTTGCGTTGTTCTCGCCATCTGTTTTCATGGACCAATACGTCGTCACTCGCGTCGGACGTCTCGAAAAAGGATCGTCTTCAGAAATATCTTTACCCTCTTTCACCTTCTTGATGTGTTTCACCGCCGCTTGAGACAATTTAATTGCGTTTGAAAACTCATTTTTCTTGTTGATATCCGCCATGACTTTTTGATTACCGCCTCGTTTGTTTATTTTGTTCTCGATTTTCTCGTTCAATTCTTTGATGGCTTCCTCCAACTTTTCTTGTTGTTCGACGTCTCCTTCCTCGCGGGCTTTCGCCAATTGCATCTTCATCTGCTCTTTTTCAAAGATGAAATTCGTCGATACCCCACCTCGTTTTTGCTTGTTCAGCTCGAGCATTTTTTGAACATCCTCAGCAGTGTATCGATATTCGTCTGCGCCGGTTAATTTTTTTGAGATGATGTCGCAGTCGTCCACCGAGGGAAGATATTTTTTCGCGGTTTTCTTAACGTGTTCGTACCATTTCCCGAACTCTGAATTTTTGAACCGTTCATCGTCGTGATCGAGAATGAGACTACCGACACCCACAGTTGCGTTGCTCTCATCGTTGGCCCGAGCAAACGCATCGTCTACGCGATTTGATGTTTCTGAAATTCGAAACGTCTTCTCGTGACTACCCCAACGCAAAATCAACCACTTTTTCGTGGATTTTTTTGCGTTCGTGCCGTCGTTATACTCGTACGCTTTTAAGCTATACGTTTGCGTTGTTCCTTGATATGATCCGTCCGCGATTCCGGCGATTTGACACAATCGATAGCGACTTTCTTTGTTTTTATCCAAGCCGATGTTCACTCGAACAAACGCGCCTTCCACGGCGCTCTCGTAAAAAGGTTCCGATATCCACTTCTCTAACTTTGATCTTGGAAGTGTGATCGCTCTCACATCTTTTGCCGTAGCTTCTTCAAAAACATCCATATCATCGTCGTATCCAAATCCACCGCTGCTGCTCGATTCGTCGTCTGAATAGTCGCCTCCTCTTTTTCTTCTCCCTCGAGTCGAGGAAGGTTTCTTCTGTTTCGATCTTCGCCCTTTTGTCGTCGTCATCGACGTTCGTCTTCTCTTCTTCCTCGCTAACATTTCTTCCTCATCTTCTGAATCTAACCTGTCCTCGTCATCGTAGGATAAACCCGAAGAAGAGGACAAATCGTCGGAAGAGGACCCGGCTTCGTCGATTTTCTTTTTCACTTTCTTTCCAATCTCTTCCAGAGCCTTCTTCGATTTCTCGTCTTCGCCTTGTCGCAATCTTTCTCTCCCTTTATTCCTTTCCTTCTCTTCTCTCTCCTTCGCTTTCTCTAAAATCCGCTTGCGATCTTTTAAGATTTTCAACTTTGCGCTCCGCTTCGCCAACTCTTCTTCGCGATCCAATTCATTCATTTGCATCAATTCTTGCCGATCGGCCTCGTCTCCGTAGCCGTCGGAATCATACTTCGCGAGAAAAGCTTCGTCATCATTTTCTTCTCTCCCGTTCCCTCCCATCCGCCGCTTCTCGTCGTCGTCGTCGTCGTCATCAGAGTCTAGAAAACGCGTCGACTGGGGGGGCATTTCTTTGTTCGTATCGTCGTCCGACATGTTTTGTTTGAAGAGGAAATTTATACTTTCTTTGTGGATTGGAGAGAAACAAAATGAAGAGATTTTGCTCTTTTGAAAGGAGAGACAATTTTTTGAAGGAGTGAAAATGGGGAGACGAGAAAACGAGACAGAGAGGGATCGATAAAAGAGGGATAAATAAAAGTTCGTCTTCTGCGGCTGGGTTCATTCTAATAACAACGAGTACATCAAACGAGTATTCCATCATTACAAAAAGAAAAGAGTACTAAGTTATCAAGATGCTATCTGAAAATCTCATCATATTCATCATCATCGCATGTGAAAAATCAACTCTTATTGAGATTGCGTTTGTTGCAAGCGTTCTTCCAGCGCCCTGATGCGTTGAGAGCGGTTGTACCTCTCTTGCACTTCTGGTCTTTGACGACCAAATCCAAAGAGACCACCGCCGCTTCCAGTGTTGGCAGATCCTTCGTTATCTGAATCGTCCTCGCTCGAGCTCGAATCAAATTCATCCAAGGCTCCATCGTAGTCCTCATCGATGAAATCAATGTGCATCATCTGCAAGTTGCGTCGGCGTTTGAAGAACATCCACAGCATCCACGCAAAGACGGTCAACACAGCAATTGAGGGGACAATCACAACCGATCTATCCAAGTCACCCTCGACATATTCCACATAGACTGGCATCGGGGGGGAGAGCGGAGGCGCAGGCGGCGGTGGAGAGTAAATAGTCGGTGGCGGAGGGTAATAAACCGTCTCCACAAAATACGGTCCAAACGTGAGCGCGGAATATAAAGAAGTAGAGAATCCTCTTATGGAAGTAGAGTCCGTAACATTGAAGTTATCTGGGCTCCATTTCCTCGGTAAGTCTGACCATTCCGTCACAAAGTCCCCGAATCCATCATCACCCAACGGCCACTGTCGAATTTCGGTTTGGTAGTCTTCTCGATCTTTCGATTGACCATCAAAAATTTGATCCCATGACTTATGCATCGTAAAGTCAAAGTAAGACGCATTGGAGGGGATTCTAGCAGCGTACGCAAAGTTATCCGTGGCAATTGCGTAGTCCAACATCGCAGTAGGTGTGGATGCAATCATTGCTGTGAGAGCATCCTCGCCGAGATTCAAGGAACCTTTATCAGGAGAGTTGAACGCTTTTATTTGCTCCGCAAAATGTCCATTTCCAGATTTCACAAACTGCGGTACAACTATAGCCGTGTAACCGTATTGCTCCTCACCACCGTCGATTAATACTTTCGCAGAGAATGGATTAATCGTATCCATAGCACTCAATGAATAAGTTGTCTTTGTGAAGACAGTCGACGAGACGCGAATGATGTCATCAGACGTAACATTCTTACCGCACGTAAATCCAGCGAGCTCGGAAAAGCATGGTCCATCGTCATCAATGTCAATATTCATGGATAATAGCGGACCCGACACATCAGTAACGTCGCTAGTTATTTGCGGTACTGTCAACATCAAATCAGTCGAACGTTCGTTTCTAAGAATCTGAGTTGGGGAACGTCTTTGACCGGCGAAGCCAGTCACCGTGAAATAGAACGCTTCAACAGATTCCGGGTCTTCTCCGGGAACCAAGGTATCCGCAATTGCCTGTCCAAGCCACGTAGTTGCGGTAATAACATCGTTCATTTTGTCTTGGTCTCTGATAATTGGACTGTTATGGCACCCTACGTACGCCTGCACTAACATATTACTCAAAAACTCAGCCGCGCAAACCTTTGCAGCATCTGTTAACTGCAAGTCCACATTCAGCGCACCGTCCACATAGAGTCTATGTTGAAACACCGCACCCTTTATCTTAGACGTCGCCCCCGAGCTAAACAACACGTCAAACGCTTCGTTCGAAATCTCACCTGGCTTCCATAATATAGTATTCATGGAGCAAATATACTTCTCGAGATAGTCATCGTCTACAGAAGATGCGAGATCCAACGGTGAGTACTCTTGAACGAGTTGATTTTTCATGGCTAAGAACTCCGTCTCGACAGAATTGCATGCAAGTGCCGGAGTTGGTTGATCACTAATAGTAGCCGGTGGAACGCCCCAAGTCTTACCCCAGACGTTGATAAATGATAAAGCACGTGCTGTGTCTTTCGCTCCGACGTAAGCGTTGAAATCAGTGTTAATCAAAGTCTGCGCAACTTCTGATGATGCCGCATACCAGCTACGGCCAGACGCCCGAACCTTTCTTCCTTTCGCGGTCCTAGCCGGGTCTTTCGCATCCGTGATTTCCGTGTTCGATATACGCTGAATAATTTTGATCGATTCGGCGTCAAACTTAGCTCTGCGTTCAGCTTTGGTACCTGACATTGCAATTGATCTCCAGTTCTCTGCCAACATACGCCTGCGGGTTGAGGACGAGCTCGAGGTCGAGTCGCCAAAAATCGCAGCCGTGGAAGTTTGCTCCGCATCTTCCGTCAACTTTCTGACCAAGTTACAGGAAACTTGCTGAGTAGTATCCTCGTCAACAATTGCAGCTGCAAGAGGATTGATTCTCAAGTAGTAGTCTGTTGCGTACCTCGTTGCCATTCCTTGTTCATCGTAAACATAAACAATCAAAATGATATCAGCAGTGTTCACACCATCACCAGCCGAGGGCAACGAGAAGCCCGAAATTTTCGTGTTCGTCGTTTCCTTACCCGAAATGGCTGTTTCTTCGCTTTCTTGACCTCTGAGGGCGTAAGCGAACTGGTACAAACAAGATGTAGAACAATCAGTAGTTCCATCTAACCATTGTTTTGCAACAAGCTCAAATTCGGTTTGTCCATCCTCGAAGCCGTAATCCACAAGCAAGACTTCCTGTTGAGTGGCGTCGTCAACGACATTTTCAGCAGCAGGTACGGACTTATAAGAATCTTCTCCACATTCGCAACCATCGATGGCCGACGGACATAATATCGTCGAAGTCATTTCATTATACCTAACTTCCAAGAAGCCGCCAGAAGGCGGTGTTCCAACTGTGATCGTTTGGCTTGCTTCACCAGTAGTTCCCGAAGCTTCCAAAATCACGGTGCATTTAAACGTGTACTCGGAACCAGCCAAGAGAGTATTCGGCGCAAGAGTCAATGAGCTTTGTTTGACAGCTTCAGACGGTTCTACGCCGTAAGAAGTCGAGACTAAAGATTCCAAACTACCTCCTGCAAATCCTACAGAACCAGACACGAGTTCCCATTGATAAGTGACACTTTCGCCCGAGGCGACAGCCGCAGTCGCGGAAGGTGACTCGCACGTGAGTGTACCACCTCTGGTTGGTGACCATTCGCCTTGAAAGTAATCTTCATCGTCGTCTCCGATAGTTACAGAAACGGACGTGATACTCGTCCACGTGACGTATGCTGTTTTCGTTCTTCCGGTGAGCGATGACTGACCGCGAACCCCTTTCGAGATGGTACAGCCAATCTCGTACATGTTATTCGTTCCGAGATATTGAAGTAGATCACTCCCTGGAATAGATATGGTGTCAGTGTCAGTCGCAAACATAGCACTCGCATCAGTGAAGCAATCTGCACCATCGGCGATCTCAACCAGTTCGCACGTCGATTCACCATCAGGAATTTCACATGCTTTCGTGCAGAACCAGTAGTAACTCCACGGATAAGCCACACCAGACTCATCACGTGAGTCTTCAGGATCAAACGGAGACGCAACGAGTGAGTTTGTCAAAAATGGTGAAACAATTCTATCTCCACCAAGCCTATCCTCGACGATAATTTCACGGTAAGCGACATTCACTTTCGTTGTTGATGTTATAGCTTGAGCAGTATTGCCGGAAGAAGCAATAGTTGCCGTAACTAACAACTCATACGTTTCTCCAGGTTCGAAAGAGTTTGGAGGAAGAGTAAGTTCCGGAGTCCCTCGCGTATTAATCCAATCAGAAGATTCAACTTGCAAGGATCCCGCTGTGAACTCCCAATAATACTCGAGAGCGTTCAAATTCTCGGGATAATCCATGCAAGACGTGTCCGGAGCTGATACGTACGAGATAATTGTCAAGCGATCCGAAGCGTAGATGGTAACTTCTTCCGGAGTTGCAATCTTGGGCAAAGGAACAGCAGCGACTGCCGTATCAAAAGTCGCAGTTGACGTTGTTCCTAAAAAGTTCGTAACTTGTAACTCAGCAGTGTACGTTCCGCCTGGCACAAGGTCCGTGTACGGAACGAAGAGACTATCTGTGCAAGTATTAATCTTGTTAGCTGTGTCAACTTCGCAAATATCAATATTAGATACATCTTGCGTACTGGTAATTCTCCAAACGTACGTGAGGGCTCTACCACCACCACCAGTCGATCTCAACGCATCAAAGTTGAGAGGAGTGCACGTACCAACACTGACCACACCAGTTATTGAGGCCTTTACAGATGGGTAAATGAGAGGTCCAAGGACACCCGTCGACGCAACGGCGAAGTACGAATTTCTGTCCTTCGTTCGGATGGTTTGTTGCTTCAAGGTGATGAACGATGCCGCGTTCTGCGACGTTTGTGGCTTCACCGTAGGGTTCGATCCGAGCGTAATTTGCAAATAATTGTGAGTTTTCGAGCCAGCGCCATCATCGGTCGGAATGTTAGTCCACTTACACAATGGGTTCGTACCCAAAAGACTGATCGTGGCTGTGGCAAGGACGTTCGAACAGTCAGATGCGCCTATTTGCATAGCCTCATCTGTCTCCACATCGAACACAACTTGGATCGTTGACAAAGAGTTTGCAAATCTCACTTCCGTGACAACAGGCGCAGGAACTGGTTTCACGGTGATGACTTTATTTGAACCATCACCAATCGCTTCTTTCTTTTGAATTATTTGGATGTAGTACGTGCCCGGCAGAATTGTCGAATACGTAAATTTGAAGACACCCGGCGAAACGTACTCAGCGCCGTTATTCGTGTATTCATATCCTTGAATCTCCGCACCTTCGGGTACGATTTCATCAAGGTCGATGGTAATCTCAAAGTCGTTCAATTCATCATCCGCGCTGAATGGGTGCAATCCAGAGCTAAATGCAAGGTTTCCGTACACGTCTCGCGTGGTGATGTAAACCGTTCGGTCCGTAGAAGTAGCAACAAGACCAGATGCGATGCCACCAGATAACGTCGTTTTATACACATTCGCAGTGCCACCTACAACCGTGATCGGAACATACATGGACGACACCATTGACCCACCGGACTCGTCTCGTTCAGTCAAGGATAAGTACCAGGTTCCTTCCTTGTACAAGGTGAACGTTACAGAGTAACCACCGCTTTCCTTCGTTCCAGAGTATCCAGTGACGGTGCCAGTCCTTGAAGTGGCACCGGTTGCTTTCAAAGCATCGCTGGGAATCAATTCAACATCCCATAGGAGCGCTGGAGTAGCGTGATCGTAGCCATATATATCTTTGGCGTAAATACTGAACTCAAATCTGTCTCCCGCACTCACAGTGGTTCCTGAAAGTTCTTCAGTTGTAACACTCGCCTCCGTGGCCTGCACATTCACCACACCGTTCGTTACCTCGACAGATGCCGTGGTAACAAGCAACTTACCTCCAACAGGTCCGAGGTAAACACTCACAGTGTTTGTGCCAACGTAACGCGGAACGAATTCAACTTCGTATTCGTAACCATTACCATCAATCTTCGTGATGATACCCTCAACAACGATAGTCTCCGACTCCACCGAAGAAGCAATTTCAACGTGGAACTCGTCGTTCCCGGCGACGTCGTCGTACTCGGCGTAGTTTCCAAAAGCATCTCTAGCGATGATGGAAAATTTTGACGAAAGGCCTGCACGAACCAAATTCGTTTCATCGGGCTCGAGACCTGTACCTTCAATGGTCGACGTCAACGCCGAAGTTGCCGCTGGGATTACAGTCAAAATCATTTGAGAGTTCGCGATCTCCACGCCATCGAAGGCAACAAAGATTGGAACTTCACCAGACTTTTCAGGCTTGACAGTGACTCTCCATATGCCAGAACCATCGTTAACAACAGTCGGAGCAGTTGGCACAAAGCCAGAAGATACTTGAACAGACGGAGCGGTGGCACTATTCGAAGCGACATCTAATCCATTCACGTCTCGTTCTTGAATGAAGAAGACAATTGCTTCTCCCGCCACGGTTTCAAAGAAAATTGAACCTGCAACTGGAATCTGCGAACCCAGCATAAGAGTACCGTCCGAATCGATGGCCAACAAAGCTGCTGATTTTTCCGCACTCGATTCACGCGTCGAGGCAACATCGTAGACTTGAACGGTTTCACCACCGGAGAGACCATCTGAAGTGCCGATCGGATCATTACCAGTAGCAATTTTAGCGTACATAGAATACGGATAGCCCAGGTCATACGGAATGTACTTGAACATGTACGTACCAGCACCAGTGTACGTCGGCCCGATAACCTCAACGCCAGAGATAGCGCTTGCCTTATCAGTTGCATTCGATATGCCAGAATTAGAAAGAATCTCAAATTCTAGAGTGAATGCTGTAGTATCAGTGCTTTTATCAGTTGTGATAATACCACCGGTTCTATCCGCAGCTTGAATGTAAATCGTAGATTCCGATCCAGCAATAGCGCCAGAAAAGATACCGGCACCTGAGTAAGTTGAGTACGGAGCACCAATTGCACCCGGTAGCACCGTGCACTCGTAATCCTTCTCCGTAGTGGGGTCAATCACCTCAGAACCATCAATGTAAAGAGAGAGACGCAATGAACCCGCAGCAGGAGGTGAGAAGTTCAGGATAGTGATGTAATCACCATTCACGGCGTTACTTGACGTGAAAGTGATGTCAACTGCGTAAGTTTGACCTCGGACTGTGAAGACGTTCAGGGCCAAAGAATCAAGAACTGCAGTTAGCTCATCACTTTCGCCGATCACATTGCCATTAGCGTCACGAACGTACAATTCAACTGTCGAAGCCACGTCCGTTTGAAACGGAATCGTGGGTGAAATTCCAACAAGTGTAGTAGTAGAAGCGGACGGCTGTCCGACATAAACTTGAATGGAGAATTGTTCTTTCGTGTCGTAGTTTTTGTACAGATTCAATGCCAAGTCGTTGTCGTATACGACAGTCACTAAACCTGGCGCAACGTCAACAGAGGGGAGAGTAAAGTCAACCGTTAACAAGCCAATCGAGGCATCCGAGATTTCGAACGGCAAGAAGCCAGGATTATTGAGTGTATCAACTTTAAGTTCGAACAAACCGCTGTTTTGCAAGTCAGTTACAACATTTCCGTACTGATCCTTCGCGATTAAAGACAGAGTTGAGAGGACACCCGCCTCCACTCCGGCAGTCAAAGCATCTCCGTACAGCAAACAGTCCTTCAAAGATACAGACGAATGAAGCACCTTACCGCCAGATGGTACAGAAAGGAGAGATTCGCCGCGCAACTTAACTTCGACGATCAAGTCGCCAGACTTTTCAATTGTGTAAGTAGCTTCGTATGTGCCGTCAGACTCTTCAACGTACGCAAACTGACCGAAATCAACTACCGAGCCACCTGCAGAAATTTCATACGTGAACTCATCTGCGCTTGACACAATGGCATTCCCAATGGCGTCTCTTGCAATCAGGGTAAGTTTGGCTTCGTTACCGGCAACGATGTAGCCAGTCGACTGTAATCCGAATCCAGTTCCTGAGACTGTTGACGCAGTAGAAGCAACTCCTGGCTCAACAGTGATAAGGAAGCCCGTCTCATCTGTTGTACCGACAACTGCTCCAGATCTTGTGATCAACAATTTGAAATCACCAGATTGCTTTGGTTGTACTGTTATAGTGTACATTCCATCGCCATTATCGACGATGTTAGATGGAGAGATGCGAAGTTCGCTTTGACCGGTGGTTAGCGTGGGGACTAATTTAGCGCTCAGAATTTCACCACCGGTGCTCAAAGTGTTTCCTTGAGAGTCGCGCCCAAAGACATACACGAGCGAGTCTTCAGCGACTTTGAATTCGGAGGTACTATCAGCGCCGACGACCTCAGCCATAGCAGAGACGAAACTACCAGGGGATATAACTGTACCAGTGTATCCAGAGATGGGAACTTCTTCACATACAGGTGGGTCTGAGGAATCACACGCACTAACTTGCATGTCAAGTGTACCCGCGACAGTAGAAATATACTCACCAACAAAAGCAGATTGAGCACTAACATACACGAGTTCAATATCACTTGCAAACGCTGCTTCATTTACATCGCGCCTCATCAAGTTGAATTTCACTGCACTGAGCGAGGACTGAACGATATCGTCCGTCAAAAGGTTCGAAACAGAGTCGCGAAATTGTACTTTAACAGCACCCTTCGCCAAAACCTTACTTGAGAACACACCTTGTCCACCTACCACTGAGTTAGAAATATCAAGGGCACCAGCACTGACATCAAGAGAAAGAGCAGCTTGAGCGAGGGTAAGAACACTCGATGTCACACCATTCTGAACGAGTTGCGCAGTGCCTCTATACACACCAGCCTTGACAGGTTTGATGAAACCGTAATAATAGTACGAGTCATTTTCGGTATCCTTGACCAACTTCATCGTACCATCACTCGCCGAACCAGTGTAAGTGACGGTGTAAGCAGCAGGACCGGTGAGGGCGATAGAGAACGTTTCTTCTTTATTCGCTAAATTCTTGTAATCCTGGCCGTTGTAATACGCATCTCTTGGGTAAATGTAAACAGGTACGCTATCACCTGCAACGATGCTTCCATCCGTGTTCCCGAGCTGAACATAAGAAGTTGAACTAGACGTGACGCTAGAAACGAGTTCGAACGTGAACTCCCCAGGATTCTCGTATTCGACAGAACCGGTGACTAAACCATTGACAGCGACCGTCAATTTGTACGGTGCTTCAGCTACACTAGTCTTAGTAAAAGTAACAAAGTATGTGCCACCCGCATCTTCGTTGACGTAGCCAAACGCACTTGGATCGAGGCCCAAACCAGAAAGCACCGATGAATCAAATAATTGAAAATCTGTGTACTCAACGAAATTTTCGTTGTTCCCATTGAAGACAGTAAGCACCAGAGAAGGTGCTGCGGATGGTACCGCCAATATACCATCGCTGTCGTAAAGCGTGATGGCGATGGCAGTCAATTCACCCGCAACTCCATATGTTATTCCAGGACCTGAGATAACGCACCTTTTCTCATCCACATCCGTGCTTACGGAAGAGGAGATTGGTATGTTCGAGAACGGAGAGCCTGCAATAGCCTCACTATCGTAAGCAATATCGACCGTGACCGTAGCGTCTGTGCTACCCTCAATCATATACTCAAATCGATAAACTCGGGAAGATTCGTCCCATGTTGGACCGCTTTGAATAATCGATCCCGCAGTCGTGGTAACAGTCACTTCAAACGAAGAGGCACTTGTACCTGCCGTGACGAGAAAATCTGAGGCATCACGAGGATCTATGGCAATGTAAGTTTGGATGCCGAGAGAGCCTCCAACAATACCAGGTCCAGAAGCGCGCGTGTAGCTCGCGCTAATAGCACCAGCAACAATCTCCTGCTGGAATGGCGAATTGGCAATATCCACGCCGCGAATATTGAGGGCCGTTTCCATGTAACCAATAACAGATGGGGTGTATTCGATGGTGTATTTCCCAGTAGCACTGTCAAAAGTCACAGAGTGTTCCTGGATGGTCGATTCTTCCATTAATAAGGCATCATCAGAGTAAATCGTTTGTGAAATACCATCGATGATGTCATTCACGAGATTACCGCGGTCCTTCTTGAAGTTTCCATACACATCTCTCGCCTCCAAAGTCAACGTAGCCTTACTGTTGACTGTTGCAGAAGCCGTAATACCAGCACCAGTGAGGGTAAATTTCGAATAATCCGCATCAGATGCGATGACTTCCATGTTCAATGGTAACTGAGACCCACCAGGGCCGTCCAGGACTAGCCCATCTGATATGTATGCTCGGAGAGCATAAGTTCCAGTCGTTTCCGCAGACCAGCGCACTCGCCAGTTTCCTGGTTCAGATGCACCAATTTCTTGAGCGTAGCCATACTTAGCAGGAGCTGGCCCGCTTACGTACTTGTAGCCTTCAGGCCCGTATTTGTTCGGAGCCGCGAATGTAAGATTCGTCGGCGTACCATACGGATCATACGTCAATTGGTTCGAGTACTTATCCGCAGTAATAATCTGATAGTTGTGTTCCGAACCAGCAACGGCTACCTGCGTCAATGGAACTGTTCGGTCATTTCTTGTGTACGAACTTGAAGCTACGGCAACCCCAGGATCGACATTCACGTAAATAATACCGTTGGCGGGTGAATCTATGACAGTTTCTGTGCTCACGCCGTCAACTGGTCGAATTGCAGAAATTGTCAACTGCGCCGGGGAGGTCACTACGGCTGTAAAAGAAACCTTGATTGAACCATCCGGGTTCGTAGTGAAAGATGGCTCTTGTCCACCACCGGCCGAAAGTTCGAGATTTCTTGACACTACTTTAAATTTGTTCGTATCAGGCATCTTCGTGATCGTGTTGCCTGACGCATCGACAGGCTGAATGGTGAACGAAGTAACTTCGCCAGCCCTGGCAGTCATCGTAGCATCACTCAAAGCTTCACCGTACGCGAACGAGTACATTGGCGAGATATTTGGAGAAGCAACCGACATCGTGTACGGAGAACCGATAATGTGATCACCGTCGTAAGTGATGTTGAACTGATATTCAACACCATTTCCGCCAGTTGGCAACGTGTACACAATGTTGTAAGTGCCATCTTCATTATCAGACAAGGTAGCGACATTGGTGAGGAGCGACCCAGCTGTTGGTTTCGTTTGAATTGCAGAAACAACGAGCGGATTTCCGTCTCCACCAATTGTGATTTCGTTATTGAATTCATCCCGGGCAACAAATTTTAACGTTCCACTTTCCATTGCAGTGACAGTACTTGGAGGTGTCGCGAGTAATCCCGAAGTTTTGGAATTCGGTGAACCCGCAGTAACTGTGATGGAAACGGACTCTCCAGAGACAAGACATCCGTCAGGGTTGACCTCCAAATCATCCGGTGAGCCACTCGCGCAAAGTCTTACAGACATGTCAAACGTCCCCGTGAGGTAAGTTATGTTGTAATATACTTCGAACAAGCACTGGTCAGTCGTGAGACCAAAGCAACCATCGAGTGCAAAGCAGTTCTCCGAGCTTGAGGAAAATTTTTCTCCCATGTTGCCTTCCGAAGTTCCAACAAAATCAATGCGGCAGGAAGTCAACGCATCTTCTCTCTCGTCTTCTGACAATTTATAGAGAGCATTAGAGCCGGCATCATAGGCTGAGATGAGCACAGATTTTCGTTCGTCCGCGATAGAACCAGACAGACCGTCCCCATTCATGAGAGAGTTTGCCGCATTCACAACGCCAGGAACAACTGTGACCTTGAATTGTTTGACTTGAACCGCATCAGAGACCGGTGCCGATCCTTCGGTTGTTGAGATACCCATAGCAAATCTCGGTTGCAAGCTGACAGAGATGGTGTATGCAGCGGTGTTGGAGAAAGTCAACGAAGCTTCAGCAGACACCGATCCATCAGGAAACGCCTCCACGTAGTTTGAAGGAATTCTGCAGTCCGGAAAGAATGATGATGACGGGAAGCATGCCAACGAAGTAAATTCAGCATTCAAAGTTTCCGCTTGTGACGCGGTAGCCGTGACTGTGAACACATCCCCGGGGTAATCCGAGGAATAGTATTGCACGTTGCCGTATGAATCTTTCGCCGAAATCGCAAACTCAACGGGAAATCCTGCGGTAGCAACAATCGGGTTCGTTCCTTGAACACCAGATGCAATAACAACATCAACGCTGGAAGCTGTAGTGAAATCTGGTCGGATGACGAGATTAGAATATCCTCCAAACTCGGCAACAAGATCAGTGCTAGCACCAGCCTCATCGAAAGCAATCTCACGTAAGCGAGCGCCAATTTCGACGCCGTTCGCCGTGATAGATATCGGCCACGTTCCTGCCGTACTGTAGTAGTAGTCGATTCGGAACTCACCCGTTGTACCTTCCACTGCTGTGATGGCGATATCAGATCCAGAGAGTACGGTTCCACCAATTGATAACTGGATGGTGACATCATTTCTGCCCATTTGGACTCCATCTTGATCAAATGTCAAGATACGGAAAGAACCTGAGGGTTTTCCCGTGCTTGCTACAGATGCGAAGCCAAGCGTAAGATCACCATCACTGGTGGACAAATATGCAGCTTTGTAGGTAGTCTGCAATGGATCCAAAGTCTGAACAGAATCGGCAGTTTTGATATCCAACAAACAACCTGATGAAGGAATGGTGATGAAATCGCATCCAATTTGAACAAAACCAGTGCCGTACTCAATCTTGAGCAATGCTGCTCCGGCAGCCACAGGCGTGTACGTGATGGTGTAAGTACCATCACTGTTATCAGTTACAGTTGTCGTAGAGCCTGTCTGGTTCAAACTCGCCCGGAAAGTATCTCCACCCGACGTTTTTAAGTTGCCAAAGGAATCCACAGCTTGAATGACAACTTCTGACGCAGCTCCAAACAGAGTTCCTCGGACACCCGCGCCACTAAGGAAGGACTTGGAAGCAGAAGCGGCTCCAGCAGTAACAGTGAAAACTCGAGGAGAATCTGCGATGTTTGCACCATTTATCTTGAACGAGAGACTAGAGGTACCAGCCACTGAAGGAGTGTACGAAACGTTGTACTGACCGAGTGCTGTATCAAAGACAAAGGATGGTGCAGTCTCCGTAACAAGATCTTTCGTAACACCGAGGCCACGCGATACCACTAACGAAGAAGAGGCACTCGCAGGACTCGTGTAGACTCTGTTCGAGTACTTATCTCGTGGAACAACGACAAAACTGGACTTCACTCCAGCTTTGGCAGAGTTCCACCCCGTACCCGAGGCCGTAGAAGTCGTAGCTACGATAGGTCCAGAGGTGATGTATGCTTTATAGCTTGAAACGTCGGTAGCAGCAACACCGTCAACATACAATTTTAAAGTGTACGTTCCCGTGATTGTTCCTAAATACTGAAGAGTCACCAAACCAATTTGAGTGCCGTCTGAACCGAGAGTAATTGAAATGGCATCAGCGCTGTTAGAAACTACTGGTAAAGAGCCAAACAAGGTACTCGATTTCGTAGTTGACTGCAAAATCATTTCAGCCTTGACATCCACAGATCCAGCTGGGGAAGAAGTCAGGGCGTTTCCATATCTATCGTACAAACGCACAACCCATGTTCCACGAGTCACAGACGTTGCATTCGTGATAGAAATGAGCTTCGTCGTGCTACCAACGACGGCACCAGGACTCACGACAGCAGTGAAGCTTCTGACCGTGGCCGCAGTGGCTCCAGCCGGTGTCACAGAAACTGTCACCGGTGTTGTACCTGCCGTTGTGAAAGTGTATGAAACCTTATAACCGCCCGTATTTGTATTCCAAACACCCTGCGAAAGGACAATGTTGTTCGCCCGAAGCACGACAACCATTAGCACGTCACTTACCGCAACGTTTCCATATACATCAGCGGGAAAGATGTACAGCGAATATTCCGTACCAGCAACAAAAGCAGCAGAGCTTCCTTGTGCAGGTAAACCAGCCGAAGCAGCAAATGAAGCAGTTCCGTCGACCAAGGCCGGCGCAACCACATTATTCGTCGCAATGATAATCTCTGGGTTCACCATCGTCAATGCTACTCCACTGGCATAGGCCAAGACAGAGTATTGATCGGATGCGAACTTAAGTACACCTTCGGCGACTAATCCAGTTCCGGTACTGTCGGCCTTAATAGTCAAAGTTTGGATTCTCGCGGTGTTTTTCGACTTGATCTGGACAATTACGTCATCCGAAAATCGAGCCGTGGTGATGGCGTTTCCATATGAATCTTTCAAACTCAACGGTAACGATAACGTAGCTCCGGGCGCGTACCCACCTGCTGGAGTTGAAGGCTTGGTAATAGTAGACACACTTCCACTTGCCTTCGCGGCAGCTAAAGTGAAAGAAACAGGCGAGTCCTTCACCGCATGATAGACCGAAGGCGTGTCCGCATCAGCTTTAGATACTGAAAGTGTGTAAGTCCCAGACTTCGTTGTGTACAATTTGTCCACATAAAGACGGCGATTCATATCCGCGTCTCCTGCACCGGTTCCTAGTGGTGATAAAGTCAATGATACTTGACTTTGAGGTCGAGAAAGTTTCGAGAGAAACGTCGTGGAAATCGTGTTCATATCCAAATTATATTCCAGGTTCCATTGATTTATGATGAACGTCAAACTCGATCCAACAACGCCAGAAACTGGTGCACCGGTTACCTTGAAGTAATCTGCCTCGTTCGTGAGGAACACAGAGGCAATGTGGGTAGACGATCCTTGATCAAGCGGGTACCCGTCTACTGAGACTGTAAGTGTGTATGTTTCAGCGTACAGGGGAGTAAATGATCCATAGTATGAACCAACCGACCCTGTTCTATCAGAAAGAGAATTCGAAACTTCTGCAGCTCTAGTTCCGGAGATGCTCCCAGTCACAGTGACAGAAAATGCAGAGGATTGTCCAGAAACAGCAATGCTATTTCCAAGACGGTCGATAGCAATGACATAAAAGTAAGCAGGTTGACCAACTTCGATGTATTCACTCGGCGTGGTCATCGTAGACTTAGTACTTGGTACATCAGAAACCACGTTGATACTGGTAGATGTACTGAGAGTTTCACGATCGAATGGTTGGTCTGTATCCACATTCAATAGGTTACTTATCTTCGCAGTGAACGTATATGTTCCAACTGTATTCACTGACGGAATCGAAACAAGATGCTTACCAGCAGAGATACACGATGTGAAGGTACCTGGTTCTGATAACTCACCACCGGTGACACCCCACGCCCAATTGAAGTTATCGCGCGTAACACACGTCGGATTCGAATAGATATCTTTTATGGATACTATTATTTTTTGAGTTCCAACACGTCTAGTGCCGTAATCCACCGTAGTTGACGAGGTAGCAATGTATGTGCTCGCTTTTACAACAATTGTCTTGGAAACCGCAAGCTCATTCGTATTGACGTAAATCTTGAAGGTGTACGAGCCAGCAACTTGTGGAGCTGTGAACTTAATTTTAATGTCATACGGTTCTTGCGTATCCAAGGGAGTAATGACGATGCTGTCAGTAAATGAAGACGACGCAGGCGTACTCGTGAACACGATACCACTTGCACTCGGAACTTCCTTCTTATTTGTGGCTTGGTTCCCTTGAGAATCCAAAGGATCAAGCGTGAACTCTTCCTCCTCGCCCGCAATCAAGGATGTCGGGAAGTCTACCGCGACAGACTCCTCGGAAATCGGACCATGTCTCACGTCGATGACAAGTTTATTATCAACGAATTGAGAAATAGCTTCACCATATTCATCACTTCCAATTTTTACATCTAACTCAATCAATACCGGAGCCTTAATCAAGAGTGAAATTGAATACGTGCCATCAAAATTGTCTTTCCAGGGCTGAGCAGACAGGCCCGCGTTCTCAACAATAGCTTGGCCCGCATTCTCATGACCAGCAGGGAAGACGCAGCTCGTGTAATCAGCGGCGGTACCAAATTTGCAAAGATACGAGACAAACAAACTTTGGCCACCATTAGAGAGATCGATCAAGTTATCAAGTGTTTGAGAATCTCCAGAATTCCAGCCTCGTGTGACAACTGTGTAAGTGACGGTCCCAGTTTGCGTGAAGCTCTCCTTGCCGCCACCCGTTGCAGAATCTCTTTCCACACAATCAACGGCGTTTGAATTCAAGGGTTCCGTCGCCGATCCTTCATCACAGACGCCGTACATATACGAGTTCTCTGGACTGATGACGGTTTCAGAAACTTCAAATGAAGTGATCATTGCGCCTGAGGCCAATTGACCACCAAACACAAAGCTTCCCGCATCGTTCTTGAACACCACCATGGCAATGTAGAAGCCTGCATCAGATGCATCGTAAGAAATCGTGTACGTACCGTCAGCATTGTGCACGGCGCTCGCAGGCACAGCGCTAGATCCGCACCCAGCTGGATCAGCCGCTGCTACAGTTCTGCTCGAGACTTTGCAAACCCGAGCAACGAAATCTTTGTCTTCTCCGTAGACTAATCCCGAAGATTTCGACGAAATTTTGTTTGGGAGAACGCTATCGTACGGAGTCAACTCAAAACTGGACTGGCCAGTTCCTTTGTTGTCCGTAGTAGAAGAAGTATCGGAATACTGCAAGTCCCAAATTGTGTGCGCGACAGACATCGTACCCGGAATGACCGTGAACTCTTCGTAATCGGGGATGAGGTTTGCTTGAACAACCGTAGTAGAATCGTACGGCGCCCCAGTACCCGCCTGAACGAAATAACCTTCATAAGCGAGCATCTTACCCACTGTCGGCCAATATTGCAGAGCGAAGGTTTCTTCATTCTCATCGTCGTACAAGCTCATGAAGTAAGCCTCCACTTTAAAGCGAGTGGCAATTTTCCTATCTACTGTAAAATATGCATTATCATCGTAAACCGCAGCCGAAGCAGAGTCAGCTGTTGATGCTGTAATATCCGTGCCAATGACTAAGACATTGTTGATTTCTACAGTTGGAACATCTGTTCCGATGATTGTAGGCGACCACGTAACACTACTTCCCGAGTACTGGCTTACTTTTGAGGTGAAGTAATGCGTTTTCAAGGTAGAAGACACCGTTCCGATGTTCTTTAATCCCGTGTTAGAATTGGCCATGAAACCCTCGGTGTCGAGCTCGATAGTGTAGCCAACTTTGTCAGTTGACGATGCTTTGAACACGGACGTAGAACGCTGCGTACTCGGTTCAAGCGAGTAATATTGCGCCATATCTCCTGCAGTCATTCTCGTAAGTGTTACGGTGTACGTGGTGCAGAGAGAGTCCGTGCACGTCGCATCCGGAGTATCCTTCGTACTACTGGGAAGAATTGTTAAGCTGACCGTAACGGGGGTTCCAGGAACTAGGTCATACACGGTATAACTCGTATCCGTTCCATGGATGGCATCACCCGCATCATTTGTTTTAACAACATCGTTGATTCGGACATACGTTCCTGGGTACAATTCCCACTCAACTGTGGCGGCGTCGGCGCCATGTTGGATGCTTCTGGTGTACGCGAGAACAGAAGCGTCAAACGAAAGTGGTTCGGTCACAGCACTACCAGTAAAATCGACACCTCCAACATTTACCGTACCGTTGATATCGTACGCATTAATAGAAGACAAGATGGCAATGTCCTCAGAACTCTGAGGACTTCGGGTTACCTGTATTGTGTACGTGTTGATGACGGTGACACCATCTTCTTCATCTGTGTATTCCACGGAGACTGCCACATAGTTCTGATCACCAACGTCAGGATAAACTTTGTAACTCTCGGATGAATCCAACAAAGTTCTTGCGCCAGCTCCTAAGGATACATACACAACGGACCCTTCCTTGGCAACCAAGTTAGCGGCCGCTCTAATATCGAGTTCAGTCGTGTCGTACCCAACCGTGGCAGAGTACGTGTTCACGGTTGCATCAAACGATGGCGTGAATCCACTCGGAGTGAGACTGAGAGATGTAAGATATGGCGCAACTTTACGAGACGATGAGATAATGTAAGAACCGGAAAATCCAGTTGTTCTCGACGTTACTGCAATGGTGATATCAATCTTGCCAAACGGAATTTCGACGCAAGAAGCGACATTGGTAGCAACCGCGAGTGGCGCACCTCCACCCATTTGAATGCTTGAACTGTAACTCACAGTATCGAATGACATGGTGAAGCAAACGGATGAGGAATCAAACGGAACTGGCATGTCGTATGCGTACGTCGTGGCAGCAAAAGAAGGGTCCAGTTTAGCACCCGTCGAGCCTGAAATACTGAGAGTATTCAAAGTTGGGAGTGCCTCTTTTGTAAAGGTAACTGTGTAAACGTTCACGACGTTCAAGTTACTCAAATCCCTCACATAAATTTTCAGTGCTCCGATATCTTCCGTAACACCCGTAGTGTCGTGTGTTTTGTTTTCTCCACTTGTCAAGCACGTTGAGAAGTCTTGACTCAAACTGACTAGACACGTAGAGCTGGTACTGCTTTTAGATACGGTGTAAGTGAAGCTGTTCTCTGCGCTCCCCAAGGCAGCCACGTAATTGTAACGAGACGTTGAGAAGGTTGGCGTAACAGAAGATGAGGAAAAGGTCAAAGAGTCTAACTTTGGCAACGTGCCACGTGTAACATAGTACATGTAAATAGACTCGACTCCACCTATTGCAAGACTTCCTTGCACGGTTATCGTAATTGCAGTCGTCGTGCCTTCCGCAACTGGCACAGTCAAACGCCCACTTTCTGGGAAAGCAATACGTGAGAGACTACCATATTGTACGAAAGCATCAGAGACTGGAACATCGCCAGTTTTAAGGAATGCCACAGAGATGTCTAATTCAGATTTTGTCGCAGCGACTGTAGACCGGTAGACGTAAACGGATGTTGAAAACGAGGGCGAAAGTAAAATCGCTGCGTCACTCGAGTCCACGACAGCGATACTCGTGAGTTTCGGAGTATATGGCCTCGTAAATGTGAACGTGTACGTCGAACCGCCATCCACGTTTTGACCCTCAGCAACTGACTGCAGAGTAATAGAGGAGAGGCCGGAACCATCCGTAGGAACAACAGTCACCGTGTGCGTGCTCAAACCTTCATCGATTCGTAGTGGTAACGCGTATGCACCAGAAGTAGAACAACTCACATCGGCTTGATCACACGTTACCTCAACTCCATCAACAAACAGGACGGAAGATGAAGACGGCGTGATTGTGATCAAAGTCTCGTACACGTATTGCGGCACATCCACATTATACATATATGTATTGCTCGAGAATGCAGTCGGATCGGTGAATGAGGGACTTTCTGATGGACTGCCGTCCGAGGTGGTGGGATCTGACTCCCATTTATAGTTGCCAATTTCAAGTGCGGTGACCGATGAAGCGTCTGCTCGAGTAATTGAAATGGAATATACAGTCGTGCCCTCCGCGCCAGAAACAGTTACGAGCAAAGCATTGACGCCGTAATCTAACGCAACTGGAGTCGTTAGTGAAGATTCACTCGTTATTGACTTAGTTCCATCAGGCGCCGCAACCGTGAGGGAAACATGCGGCACATCTGAAGAAACAATGGAAGACAGAGTAATAGAAGAGACTGTGGCTAACACGTTTACAGCGTACGTGTAAGAACTTGCCGTAAACGCAGGAACCATTTGTTCGCCGATAACATCAAGAGAAGACAAGAATGGTGATTCCTTCACGTCCACGTAGAATGTATACGTGCTCTTTACAGTCTCATCTAAAGATGTAACCGTCATAACCACAATCGTATCTGTAGTTGAGAGCTCGATACCTTGAGAGGATCCGCTCAAGAAAGAAGCAGTAGATTCGTACCCGCCGGAGGAAACAAATGTGATTGCACTCCCGGTGGTGTCTCCATTCACAATTGGTTTAAAAGTGAGACCTTCGCCATTATTATCGTACGAGTATTCGAGGTAATACGTAAACGTTTTCGGAGAGAAATTCAGCTGATTTTGCCCCTTCGACAGAGTGACGCTCGAAAATGTAGGCACATCTGGGCGAATGAAAGTTACCAAGTAAAACGTTTCCGATGTGGCTGAATATACCGTAACTCGAACAGTCTTGGAGCCAACGTTGAGTGAAATTTCCGAAAAGTAAGAGCACGTCAGCAAACTGCACGTAGACGCTTCGGATCCATCGATAGTGACCGATTGAGTCGTAAAGCAATTGTCGGTATCACCGCTGGCAATTTGCTCTGCTGTGCAACTCAAGGAATCGTCAATGAACGTGAGCAATTGTACGGTGGAAGTGTCAGCATTGACGTAAACGTTGTAGCTGGGGACCGAAGTAGAAAATCCAGACGCAGTCTCATCCAATGAGGAAACAAGGCCGAATTCTCCTCCACCAATAGTGATATCTTTCAGAGAAATGGATTGCACCGGGTCAACACCAAGCAAATCAAAGCTGACATATGGAATAAAACCGCCGCCGAAAGTAACATCAAGCGGTGGCGTGGCAGACCCATAGAACACTTTAATTCTCTCAGCTTCTTCCGTGGATCCACTGCCTCCTTGTCCATATTCATCATCCTTACCAAAGTCATTGTAGGTATCGATAATGATAGAAATACCGACATCGGTTTCACCAATCCAGTTTGCCGAACCATCTCTGAAAATAGGAGGTTTCAAAACGAGTCTGAATACGCCTCTTTGATCTGTTGCTGCAGTCCACAAGTCACTGGCCTCGTAGATTGTACCGATTGAGGAATAATCGGAAGTTCTAGTACCAATGGAGGTGATGGCATCGTTGTTACTTGGATCGGACCCACCATCGAAACTGAGTTCGATTCGTACCTTTGTATCATCAGACGTTGCAGCTTCAGAGCTTTCGTCATAAACTCTCACTTCCATGTCTAGGAGTACATCCGTGGCATTTCCGGGCTCATATGTCAAGAACCCTTTATAGCTTGTTAATCCATTCGTGACATCGATGAATCGAGCTTTTTTGGACAAGGCGTGAAGCAAGTACAGAGAATCTGCTGCGTCTGGCGATACGTAAGCTCCAGACTTCAACCAGTCAAGATTCGGGTCCATTTGCTGTCTCTGCCAATCGCTATAAACGCTCAGATCGAAGTCAGCATCGTAGCTCTTGCCCATGATGGCTCTTTTAAGAGCTAAAACGTCGGAAACATCGAAAGAACAATCTCCGTTGACGTCCCCAAACTTACATCCACTATCAACACCACTTGCGCACGTCCCGACTCCATTACAAACTGCTTCGGTATCAGTATCTTGGAGGAGTGATCTCATGTGGGAAGGAAGTACGGCAATTTCCACCTCCAAAACTTCGGAGATAGAGCCATCCTCGAGCAATTGACGACGACGTTTCTTTCCAGAGTAGCTGTTAAGAGCGATATCACCTGAACCAGTCATGTTAGAAACGAAGGCAGCTGCTGTTATGTCGGCACCATCGGTACCCTCAACAGTCAAGACCTGGACTGTGGTTTTGATTTTAGCCAAAATCTTGAAGGAAGTTTTCACAGAGAACGAAATCGTAGCGACGTGAATGGAGGAACCACTTACGGTAGAAAGCGGCTCGGTACCAATCATGAGCACTTCAGTGGACGGGTTATTCCTGGTACAGGCAAAATCGTATTGAGCCCAGTCGTCTCCTACCGTGCAACCAGTCGCTGCGATCATATTTGAATCAAACTGGGTAACGAGTTGGAAACTTCGAAGATTCGCAGATCCCGAATTGATTCGAACTTCAATGTCGAACGTTTCGTCTTTAATCTTCGGAGGAAACGGAATGCCTGTCAACGCACCCAAGGAAACGTCATTCTCAGCTGGCAAGAGATTCGGGGCAATCGAAGAAGTTGCCGATACGAGGTAATCGACACTGCCATCAGCGCAAACAGCAGAAGCAGAAATGAGAACTCGAGTCCAATACTGGTTCTTCAAAGTCGCCGTGCTTCCACTGACTTCAATGATAGAGGGCAAAGTAGAGTCGAATTTGACTACTTCTTCCCAGTTGAAGACTGCTTGCACTTCTTCCGAAGACACCGCGTTGGAAATCTGAGATCCATCATTGAAGTACATGTGTACATCTAAAGATTTTGTTGCGTCTACCAGGCCGATGAAAGAAGTAGACGCGTCCCAAATATCTTCATCAAAGAGGACAGAGGTCAGCGTTACTGGTGTATCCGAAAGCGCAAAAGTCGTCTCAATGGTAGACTCGGCAAAAGTGCTACTAATAGCTGCATTTCCAGTAGTGGATCCAGCAGCAGCAATTATCACCTCCGAAGAAGTGGAGGACTGGGTCAATGTGAATATGTCAGAGGCTGTGTAAGATGTTTCGCTGGTGATATCAAAAACTGAGCCATCCGTTAAAGTAGCAACTGACTTCAATATCGCTCGTTGATAACTACTGGTGCACACAATCTTGTTCAAAGACAGTTTTTCAATGTCGCTGCTTCCTGTGAATGCCGGATACGGAGTCATCACTGTTTGCGTGCTCATATGTTTAACTATGTCAATCGTCACCTTCGCCGTCTTCATCTCATCTGTCCAAATGCCCATAACGGTGATGCTCGTGTCATCAGTTGAACCAAATATGGTGAGCACACCATCGTTAGATACGCGAGCATATGAGTGATTGGTTACGTATGTGGGATTGTTGTAGATATCGAGAGCGGTAGGGTGTTTTATCAGAAACTGAGACGTGGCTGAAGATGTGAAACTCTGAATATCACCGTCAGAGTATGTTCCAGTAAGTTCCAAGTTAGCAACACTTCCGATATTCATAGGAGCGTTCGTAGAGAGATCACCTTCAAAGGTAAGCTTGGATGCACTCGCAGTCAAATTCACATATTCGAGATCAGCGATGACAGCTTCGACACCACCGTAGCCGTAAATGATATCTTCACCTCCTACGGCACCGTTACAGGTGGTCGTAAGCAGCTTTGCCTGGATGACATCATAGCCTTCCATACCGCCTTTCACATCTCCAATTTCTCCATAGTAAGGTGCGGCCGTGTTGTCTGAGCCAGCCGTGCTTATAATGCTCAAACCGTTGTATCGGATACCGGTACTTACGGTCAGGCCAGGCAGGTGAGAAAGTTCGTTGACTTTGTTATCTTTAAAGCGGGCATAGACAACAATAGCGCCTTGCGCACCCTTACGATTCAACTTTTGAATCATATTCACAGACACATCAGCGTATGTATCTGCGTTCAAATCGGAAGGAGTCTGCGAATCAAACTGTTCGGAAGTAAATTCAGCTCGGGAAACAAGTACAGGTCGAAGCGACTCGATACCGATAGGGTCGGAAATTGCCGAGATAGTCACCGATGGCTCGACTGCCAAATTCGAATTTATCAGAGTAATTGTCGCCTTACCAACGCCATTGGTTTCTACGATTGTAGTACTGCCATCCCTAAATGAGAACGCATCCCCTTCTGTATTGTTCAAGTACAAGTCAACCATACACGTGATGTCAACTTCATCTTGGTCAGTTAAACCACTCCCGCCATATGTTGCCAACGCAGAGATGTTGGTGTATTGATACACTGAACTGCAATCCTCGTAATACACATCCTCGACCGGAGCCAATACTTTATCTTGTGCTTCTAAAGACACAACTTTCGGAAACCAGACTCTGATAGATGAAACGACAAACTGTGCACCGTCCCCAGAGGTCAATTTGACAGATGCCGCAGCAGCACCAGCTTCGTTCGTTTTTCCAACTTTGGCCACACAGGCGTTTTGCGTCCCGTCCACACCGTTAATTTTCAAGTTACCCGTTTCTACGGTAAGTACAGAACTCGACGTTATAGAGCATTCAACACTTTGCATAACTTCGTCGCCTCCGTTTTTAATGTAATTGTCTGGGTTTCTGTACACAGCGTATCCAACAATTTCCGTCTCTTGTATTGCCCTCGTGGTGTCCAAAACTGCCGTATTGACGATCTCAGTCTTGGAAACAATGCTGTAGGAACCGATAATCTCGTTGGTGTCGAGTACAATAAGTTGGGCGTTTGTGACACTACCACCTCGTGCATCCGTTACATACGCGTCAAAGCTTTCTAAGAATGTGTAGCCACCGATCGTTACCAAGGAATCAACATTGAGTGCAGCCACGTCGTTGTAGGTTCCCACCGGTACGTTGTTGATGGTAAACGTGATGTAGCCCAAAATGACTTCGTCACCCGTGAGATCTGCCAGTGTAGCGCTGGAGGTAGCTCCAGCGACAACGATAGAGACGATTCCTTCCGTGCTGTTTCTTTCTAATCCAACAGCCGCAGAGTTGTATCCGGTAGAAGTAGTGAAAGAGTCAAATCGAAGAACTGTGGTATTGTATTTCAAACTACCACTCCATGCTCCGAGCGGAAAGCCGCCCGTATTCGCTGAAACTGGAACTGTGAGTTCGTTCTCGCTGAAGCGAGGGGACTTCGGCATCTCAAGGATGACACCACCAGTCGAGGGAAGCGCAACATAGGTCGCAGAGTTCGCAAGCTGGACGGAAAGGATGGACGATGTCGAGGAATCCTCAATACCGTATCGGAAGAGCAGCTGCGCTTTCATAGAAACAACTTCGTCGGCTTGGAACCACGCGGTCGGAACATCGAGTTCACAAGATCCAACGCCAGTAGTGAGCGAAGGCAAGGCGCAACCGATGGAGGCAACAGAGGTTGCATCTTCCGATAACGTTGCCGACAGGCGTAACGACAATCCAGTTTGCAAAACTGTGCCAGCAGTCGTGGCGTCCATCAATTGAAATCTCACCTGCAATTTCGCTGTATCTGGATACACCGTGCTCGTTAGAACAATTAACTTCACAGAAGACACCGGACGACGAGAGATTGCAATTGTAGCGGATGCTTCAGTGAAACCAGTTGGGGTGGAGTCTCCACATCGATCAGCCATCAGCTTGGCGGAAACGCTTTTCGTGGTGGTTGTTGATCCAGGAACGAAAATACCGAATTCGCGAGAGAATGCACCCAATGACGCGTAGGTGGTCGAGCCAATGCCAAAACCATCTCCAGATATTTGATAATCATCGGAAATAATCTGCGGTTGGAGCGCGGAAACGTAAGAGTCTTCATTCGCACCAGCGATGGGGTCCGGGGTTTCAAACGTAAGCACCGGAGTGTACGTATACCCAAGCGCAGACATGTGAGGATCAAGCGATACACCAGTGTATGGGAAGATCGTGGCGCTCGTAGAACCGACGGAGCTTGAAGCGCATTTAGATTCACACGTCTCCACGACAAGTGCAACGGTAATGTTTTCTTTTGCAAATTCTCCGCTTGGGCCCGAGGCTGTCACGGAAAACAAACCAGCAGAAGACATAGGAGCTTCAACGGCATAGCGCACCGGTAATTCGCCATCTGCGCTTGAAATATATGATTCAGCCTCGGCAAAACTCATGGCAGCATTCGCGAAATATGTCTCGTTAGTCGAAGTAAATTCGAAGCGGACTCTGGTGTATTCTCCGCTGACACCAGTACCAGCGTAATCGAAGAGCTGTGCCTGGAAAGTAAGCGAATCGTACGGAGATTCAGGGAGGACGATGATATCATCAACGGACGTCGCGAACAAGAACCTGTAGTCCCCTTCAAGAACCTTCAATAAGAACTGCGCATCTCTAAGTTCTGGGCATGGTGATCCGCTAGCTCCATGTACTGCACATCGAGATGTGTCGAAATCTTCACCGCGCATCCAGTCCATAGTAGGATCAACTTGTTTGCGCTGGAAGGAGTCCGCATCGCCCAAGGTCGAAGTAAGATTCGTGTATTCATCCGAGCCAGCAATCCAACGCATGAGAGCGAGGTAATCGTTTGCGTCGAACTTACAGTCACCATTAACATCACCTTGCACATTCGTCGAGCACGTAAAGTCTTGGAGGAGCGTACGTTTCGCGCTTCTGGAGCGCTTCTCAGCTGCTAAATACTCGTGCGAAGCTCGCTTTTCGTCAGGAGATTTGGTGGTCGCTGGGACCACTGCCATGTGCTGAGCTGGTACTTTGACGTTGGAGTTCACCCAGTCTTTCGGAGCACCAACAGAGAGCAAAGAGCGACGTCTCGCACCATTCAACTTAACGTAAGTCGTTCCAGCTACCGAAGCTTCGTTTGAATACGTGGCTCCGTCAGAAAGAACAATAGATGAAACTTGAGTGTAAATAAGACTGGTGGTCGCAGTGGACAAAGTAGACAACGTTATTGACGCGATCTCAGCCTCTTCCCCGATGACTTCTTCTTGAACAGCACTACCGACGAGAGAAATTTTCCCACTCGCAGTATCAATGTTGCAAATAAAAATTTCCTTTGACCATTCGTTGGAAACAGTGCAATCTGTTACTGTGAAGTCAGTTGCGGTAGTCTCAATCTCAATCACAAAAGACTCGAGTGACGCTTCACCTGTATTGACCGAAATAGGAATGACCACAGCATCTCCAAACACGCTTGGTCGTAACGGTACACCGGAAGTTAAGCCTATATCGACATCCCCAATCTCGGGTTTCAGGTTGGCATAAACCATTTCCGATGCATCTGTGTCCGCGAGAATTGAGGATGAGTTGAAAGGGCACTGCACGGTAATGCCAAGGGTGATGGACTCGTAATGGTTATCACTCAAAATTGCTCTGCCAGTGTTTGTAACTTCAATCGCGGAAGTTACGGAGGTTGACCAGAGCAGCAATGTGTCAAGCAACTCCGGACGCACCGTGACATCCGGTATAATTGTCCCATCTTCGAACGTTATTTTCGCAGAGAGTTGCGTTTCGGTCTTGACGACGCCAGTGAAAGTCGCATCAGCCGGAAATCCGGTGATGAGCTCCATGGCTTGAACTCTCAGCATTTCCGACGAAACGGTCACTGAAACCGAATCAGTTTTGCCCGCGTAAGTAGTAGTGATGATAGCAGTTCCTAATGACTTACCGTATACTACATACGTCCCATCTACAAGTCCAACTGAAGCAATGCTAGAATCACTGGAGCTTACGGTTACGAGAGAAGAAATGTCGATCGAACTATCGTCGGTGTATACGAGTTTCGAAGAAAGAGAGACGGCGGTGTAATTACCACTGCACTGAATGACTTTAAGCTCAGCGCTATCTCCGAGCGAAGAAGCGCCAGAGTATGTCGGCCACGGTGCAAGTTCTGTCTGTAAACCATCATCGGCAATATCAATTGCGAAAAAGGTTGCGGAGCCACGGACGCCCTCCGCTTCGGTGTAACCTGGAATGGTCACGAGAATCTGAAACATTCCTTGTTTGGGACCATCGGGTAAAACGGTGACTTCACCAGTAGATGAAACCTGGGCAATATCGGTACCCATGGAAACACTGAATGATGGCGGTCTGTCCGCATCATTGGTGAAGTCCACCACGCTTCCATCTTCGTATCTGACAGCAACAGTAAGTTGAATGGAAGTTGCAATGCTAGCTGGTGGATCTTTCGCACTGGACGAAGAGTCCGTGATGTATCTAGTATCTGCATTGACAAAGATAGCCGCAACTGGTGACAAAGAAATTGTTACGTTCCCAACGCCAGAATAAATCACTTCTTGATTACAAATATTGGACCATTGCGCTGTGATTGCAGATTCAGTCGAGATACTTATTGCATTTGGAGCAACGTAAGCGTTGATGACGTCCTCATCAGTCACAATTTTCACAGAATCAGCGCAACTGGTTACCCCACCATTGTTATCGAAGCAGTCAGCGGTAGAAATACCGGCCGAAATACCCATATCCTTGGTGAGATACTGTGTAGTATCATCGCTGAACGTGGCCATGAAATATAATGGACCACCTTCGCCAGCAGCCGTGAGAGATTGCTCCAAAGTTGCTTTCACATTAACGCTGTAGTCGATTTGGGCTTCCGGCGCCGTAATAGCTGACCATTGCGCCAAGTTCGGAAGCAAAGCTTCCAAATTTGCCACGGTTACTTCAGTCGAATCAATGGTGACTTCAGCGAAAGCCGAAGATCTAGAATTAGAAAGCGTTATAATACTTGATCCTGGATTAGTACCAGTTAAAGTCGCTCCAGTAACTGCGGCAACTTCAGACCGCGATGACTCGTACGCGACGGAGCACGTGACATCAACACCGGAGACAGGGTCCAGGAATTGACCGCCATACGTGACAAGAGTACGAATCGAGGACGTTTGATACAGCGGACTGACACAATCCGTGAAACTGCAGACAGCACAAGCACCAGAAATAGGGTGCAAAACTGGCTGAGCAACAGCTATTTCCACATCAAGTGGAAACCAAACCGTCACAGGAACCACAGCTGAGTAGTCCCCGACGCTGGCGGAAACTTGAATATTTTTGTACCCATCAGATGAGCCTGGCAAAATCAAAACGGAGCAGCCACCAATTGAATCGATGGCTTGCGCCGCAAAAGATGCGCTGGAACCACAATCTACCATATCGGTAACTTGAGTGTCGGAACCGACGTTCCAAACATTCATGACAGTAAGGAAGTGATCTTGCGTCGTGCCAGTCAAGTAGGCAGTATTGAGAATTTCCGCTTGATCCATGTAGGCGTACACTCCCGTGCGCGTCTTTTGGCCAACCAAAAGCGAACCAAACGAAGACGTTCCGTACAAGTGGTCAAATTGCATTTCTTCATTGACAACGTATTCCCGAGTACCCTCGTTGACGAGGGCATTCGTGGTACCCCACAACGGCATTTCAGCTTTCCCAATGGGAGCATCAGCCGCGACAATAAATCCCACCGTCCCCAAATAAACGGCGGAACCACTTGTATCGGAGAACGATTTTGTCACGTTCAAGCCAACAGATACGATACGAACTGAGTTCGTTCCAACCGCTTGAACAATAGGAGACGGGCTGAATAATTCAGAATTCACACTGAAGTAGTTGTACGACAAGTAAGTTGTGTTCCACTCTAACGTAACCATATACGAAATCAACGCTTGTGAATCAGTGGCAGCGTATAAATCAAAAGTCTCCACTCTACCAGCGTACACCGGCGAGTATCTCAATTGCATGTAAACGTGTGGGTTGTTTACCATGGTGATCTGGTGGTCATCGTTAGACGGTGGTCTCACCAAAGTGCCAGAGGATGCAAACGTTGCAATAATTTCATCTGAATACTTCAACAACATTTCAATGTCAAAAGTTACGTCGGAGTTCCACGCGCTCGAACTTGAAGCCGGAAACCAGTCGGAGCTGATCGTGGTCTCGCAGTCACCGCCACCGGAAACGGCACTGGGCAAACCGCAAGCAGTTAAAACCTCTTCAGAGCCATCAGGGGAAGTGAGTTTGAACGTTACAGAAATTCCTGACGTCAATATCTGCGGACGTCCGTTGGCGTCGCGCAACTGGTAGCGCAATCGAAAAATTGGCTCGCCTATTTCCACTGTCGGGTTTTTCAGAATGACAGACATTTCAGATGCTCTGTCTCGCGCAGTAGTGTATTCGCCAGATATTTGACCTTCAATATTCGTTAAGCTTTCGGTAGAACACGCGTCGTCGCTACCAACAGTTAGTTTCAGGCTACCAGTAGATCCTGGTGCCTTATTGTTGAACGCAAAGAAGTCTCTGGAGTAATATCCTTTCGGCTCATTTTGCTTGGTCGTCCCTGATGGTAATCCCGGGGAGTCCGCAGTTGTCGTCATAGAAACTTCGAAATCCGCGAGTAAGAGACCATCACCGGCGGGTTGAATCGAAATCGGGGCGATAGGATCAAACTCGTAACCAGACACGTTGTACGGATATTCCGAAGTGCCATAGAATGGATAGTGCGTCCCAAGGTCAGAGCCATCTGCGGCATAATTTTGAATAATGATCGTCACGCCAGCAACACTCTCAGTGGGAGCATCTTCGTTCCATTCGTAGTTGAATGCGTAGTTGTTCTCCTCGTTACCTTTCGTTTGAACAACATAAGTCCCAACATTCGTTTGCGAGGCTTTCGTGATCACGTTGTTTTTCACCGTCGATTCATCCAACGTTTGATTATACAGTGTTCCCCAGCGTTCGCCCATGACAATCGTCATGTCAGAGTTATTGAACACTCGGCCATCCGTGCGTCCATACTCGATAAAAACTTTGGAGTACGAGTCGCCGTAGCTCTCATCGCCATATGCAGGCTGATATGCGTAATGCGTGTAATCGCCAAGAAAACTGTTATCCAATTCACCGACAACCGTACGAGAAGTTGATGGCAAATAGCCCAAAGCGCACGAATCACCATTCAAACCAGCAATATTGAAAGGATCAAAGATTGGGTCATACACCCTCGCCGTCACCGTCAAATACGAATATTCGTTATTCAATTTTGGAGTCACAATTTCGTAAGTCGAAAACATAGCGAGGAATTTGTAAACTCCAGTTGCCTTCTTCAGGTACGAGCCATCGACAGCCGTGGGACAGACTTTGGTAGAGTTCTCCTCACCGTTCCACAACTTACAGCCGCCCGCTACTCGATCGTAATCTGGATCTAGGTAGTTCAACGTAGCGTCCATTTGCATGAGCTGCCACTGGGAGAAAATGGAGAGATCCTTATAATCGATCCCATTCACGGTTTGGCCCAACAAGTGATATTCAATTACAATAGCATCATCCAAGTTGAACAGACAATCGCCGTTCACGTCTCCAAAAACACGCGGATAGCAATCAACACCAATAGTTCCCTTTTTGACAGTAACACCAGTCGAAACGCAATCATCAGCTGTTTGAAGCATTTTACGACGCGAGACGTTGGAAAGCAACGTTCTTCGACGAGACGCAGAGTTCAAGGCAATTTGGGTCACACTTCTCGGAGATGTAAATGGAACTTTAGAAGTCGAGTCAAACTCATTTCTGTGAATGAAAGACTGAACATCAACTTCCAGTTCAGTCACGACAGCCTGATCCGTGACGACTTCGAACGTAATTATCGCTACTTCAGTCGCCGAACCCGTAACGGTAGACTCAGTGTTAGAAATAAGAATCGAAGCCGAAGTTGAAGGATAATTGATCGTCTCTTGGAAGTAAGATGGCCAGTCGCTGCCTACGACAGCACTCACAGCCTTGATGTAAGTGTCGTCAAAGTTAACTTTCAGCTGAGCACCAACGAGGATTTCATCGCCCGTATTGATTCTGACGGCAACTTCAAACAACTCGCCCGCGGATTTCGGCGGCAAAGGAATTCCAGTGTTTGCACCGATATCGAGATCGTACAAGTCCGCTAAAAGATTCGCATACACTTCATCAGTTCCCGTGACGGTCGGATGCTCGTTGTTCGCGTTAAGAGCAGCGGAGCAAATACTCGAAGCAGTCAAAGTGACAGCTTTGTAGTAATTCGCCTTTAATTCAACGAACGAAGAAACCACTTTGATCACTTCGTCTGCACTCGAGGAGAGCTCAACGAGTGCAGAAACGGGAATGTCTTGGTCCAAAATGTCTTCAAACATCGTTCCGTCGCTGAAGACAACCTTCATTCGGACTTCTTTAGAGGTCCCAAATGAGGCAACGAATGCATTTCCGGAATCCCACTGCGTTACGTGCGAAATGGATTCGATGCTGATGCGAGTATCTGTGACCGTGATCGTTTGAGAAACTAAGAAAGCCTTTTCACCACTTCCGAAACTGGACGTCATATCAAAAGTACTCGCCGAGATCCCGCGCGCAAAGTTGGCTCCAACACCTGCACCACCAACAGTGCTGTCGGCACCGTACACGAGACCAATGGAAACATCGGAGGTAGCGTAGTTACCATACTTAGAAATGTCGAAAACAGATCCATCCGACAAGGTTGCGGATAAGGAAGCCTCGAGACTTTGGTAGTACTCAGTGCACGCAACTTTGTGAAGCGTCGTCGTCTCGTATGACGTTGAGCCTGAGTAAGCTGGAAAAGGATTAGTGCGCATATCAACATCCGTGAGAATGACCAAAGTCATGGATACTGTTGCAGTGCCGAGCTCCGGAGCATACTCAGGCAACGACGCGCTGACCGTGATCGTTCCGATCCCGTTAGAATCGGTTTTAGGAACGACGACGCCATTGATCACATCCGCCAAATCTTCACCCGTCGAAATAGTGAAATTCGCACGATCATCGAGAATAAAATTCTTGGAGGATCCGTCGTCGTAGTTGATAGTGTAGGTCAGTACAGCCTCAACGGGAATTGCGATAGGTTGTTCACTCGCACCGTCTCCTCGTCGCGTGATTCTGTTCGTGTTTGCGGAAAACTCGACAGAAATAGGAACCGCGAGGTCAACCAAAGTCGGAATAATTCCAGAGACGTTGTACGGGGTCTCGCAGACCGTCCAAATTGGTTTCAATAACGAACCATCAACGAGCGAATCAACAGAAGTTGCCCTCACTGGAATTGTTAATTGAAAGTCAGATGTACCGTTGACATTCTCCGCGACTGACAAGTCATTCGTTGAATTTACCGCGACAGAGATGTCCAAACCATCGGATTTTCTGATGTACCTCGTCGACCCGTCCGTGAAGTGCGCCCAAACCCATATCTGACCTTGATCTAATTCATTTTTGAAGTCGTGCTTGAGCTCGACGCTCACGGCCACTTCCGAATCAGCACCAATGGCAACCCCGGCAGGAGTGCTCAAAAGTTCCGTACCAGTGACGACAGCCCCTAGCAACTGGGTGACGTTGACGTAATCGTCCACGGCGCTCACGGTCACGATTGCCGTCGCGTTCAAAATGCTTGAAATGGCCGGGCTCGCAAACGAAACAATAACATCCCCAACTTCTGGGTACGCGGTGATAGTTTCGTTAGATGTCGTATTCGTCAATTCGTCATAAACTTCCACAATTTCCGGAACTTTTTCGATCGTCGACGCATACGCTTCGTTCACTGTAATTCGCGTCTTTGAGAGGGAAACTGCTTCCGCTACGGAATCTTCGGAATCTTCCACTTGAAAAGAGGTGTAACAGGTGACGTCGTTGTTGTAAATTGATTCTAAGTTATCACCGCCAAATGTCACGTACGCCTTAATATCTGCATACTGCCAAAGTTTCTCCGAGCACGACGGATAAGTAATCGAAGTTTCATAAGACGTCGTGTTCGACGTTTCGTTGTAAGTTGCAATCGTATTTGTGATTGATGGTAAATTGATCGGGTTCAAGACAGCATCGGTGACGACAATTTCAGACTCAAGCGGGTAGTACACGTTGAGCGAGGTAGAAGAACTCAAACTTCCACTCGTTGTGGTGATCGAAAAGTTGCCGTGTCCGGTATGCGTTTCGTCGATGGTAATGTCGCAACCCGAAGAGCTGACGGCCAAGGTGAATGCAGTTGAGGAGCCGGTGCTGCTCGAGCACGAACTTGGTTTAAGGACGGCATCCGAAGTGCTCGGCGAAGACCAAACAACGTAAGTCACGATGCTCGTGGACGTACCTTCCGAAGTGATGGGGTACGCATTGACCAAGTCAGTTTGACCGATCGCTGAATACATCTTCACTTGCTTCGTAGAACTCACCAATCCGGGTTCTAAGCCACCCGAAGGGGCACTGCGAGAGTACGAATTTACGACGCTCGCAGTTCCCGTTGGAACGTAAGTGCGCAAGCCCCAGTTTGCCATTTGCCTAACGGTGGCTGATAACAATCCTTGGTCACAGTCAAACCAGGAGCTTCCAGCAACACACGCGTACGTACCGAATGAGCTCGTGTACGACGTGATCTTTTGCCTGAGCGTTATCTCTCCGATCTTTAACTTCGTACCTTTCGTCTCTTCTTCGAGAACATTTGTCGAAGGAGATAAAAAGACAACCGAGATGAGATAACCTGGAATGGCTTCGCTAGCCTTCGCTTGCCAAATACCGCTCGACGTGAACCCAACGTATTCAAACGTAGAATCCCATTGCTCTCCGTTTCCAGCGTCGCTGATCAAGATTTCGAAATCTCCAGCGTATAAGCCGTAATCTCCAGTGTTGACAAAGACTTCAACGACACTTTCTTCTCCTTCAAAAACAGGATATTTTGGTGCTTCCAAAATAATAGTAGGTTCAGAAACCGCATCGTGTTCATAGTGTTTCTTCAAAGTGAACTGCTGGGTAAGACTCGTTCCGTAAGTGACCGAATCGTATTGATAGGAAATTGTCGCTTGTCCAACTTGCTCGTTAGTAGTGGAAAACCATTCTGAAACCGCTTCCACTCTACAAACGCCGGCACCGGTTACGGAGCTTGGAGTTTCACATTCGCCCTTCGTCGTCGCGCCGTTTAAGTTCAAAGTCATAGAAACAGTTAAACCACTGAGTTGGACTTGGCTTCGACCATCGGCGTCGGAAAGTCTGTACCAAACAGTGGCCCCCGGCCCTGATTTGTAAAGCGACGGGTTCTTCATCAACGTTTCGATCGAAGCCGCCGGATTCGCAATTGCTTTGTAAATTGGCGTCGCGAAGTCAAAGCCGACTTCGCCGGAACACGTGTCCGAACCTCCCATGTAAAATTCAGCGAAACCAGTGCTCGAAATTGGCTTGTTCAAAATCGTCCCCACTGGTCGCTCCCACATCCCGCAACCCGTCGTTCCAGACGTGCGATTGAGGATGACTCCGAAGCGTTCTGGACCGCCTTGACAGCGACCAGCCGTGCTTTCTCGGGTATCTGCCGTGGCATATCCGAGCGAACCCTCCTTGACCTGAATATCCGGTAGCGCAAACGCGTTGTACGGATCGAGAGGAATAATAACCGTTCCTTCCTCGCAAGAAATAGAAATGGAATTCGTCGACCAGTCGTACGCTTGAAGATTCATGACGGAAACTGAAGCGCAATTGGAAAAGAAAACCTGCAAATTTTCGCGCGCTTGACTCCTGTAGGACGAAGTCAAAGCTCCGATGGGAGCAGAGAACGTAACCGAAATATCGGTGTATCCGCTACGATCAGCCGTCACGGAATTAATCGTGAAGGATGCCGAAGTAACGGACGCATCGCCGAGGTACAACTGCGCGTTACACGTCAACACGTCGATCAAATCTGCCAAGAAATTTGAGTAAAATTGCGTCGTGGGGTCGCTGAATAACGAGTAATCAATATCGACATTCAAAGAATGAGTGATGGTATCGACGAGACCAGCTTCGGCGAATCCGTCGCAAGAGAAACCGTCGTCAAATCCTGGCTCTTTGTAAGCAAGGAGTTCGTAGACCGCGGTGTTTCGGCCATCCTTAGCACGAATTTGAATCAAGTTGAATCCATCTTCGAGTCGCATGTAACCTTTTTCTCCAGAGTTTACAGTTTCACAAGCGAAGGCGTTATCGTAAAAATTTTTGCGGATGCGTTTTCTCGCCCACATTCTTTTCATCTCCTCGGAGGAACCAGTCGTGATTCTGCAAATCTTGACGTCGTTTCCAGAGAGCGAGTGCGGAGTAATACCAATTCTATGATTCGTAGAATCCAAGAACGTCGAATATTTGAAGACATCCGGCATGAACGAGGGTTCGAGCTCGCCACGATCGAGTTGAATATCGCCGAGCGAAGCGCCCTCCTCTTCGTCCATCAACACATACACCGTAACAATGTAAGTGCGGGTGGACAATCCGTTTGGAGAGGTAACTACAATCAACGCTTTGTTCTCGCCGAGTCTAACGCCAATTCGAAAAGTATCGCCAGATCTCACTTGCTTCCCGTATAATCCACCGATGCGAATGGTCGCGTCCGGTTGAGTGGCGACTGGAGTCAACGCGACTCTCATGTCTGGTAAGTCATCTACGGTCAACAAGACAAAGTATTCGAACGTTCCGGAGTAAAACGGAGGTTCGATAACGCCAGGAGTAACCGCAATACCAGCCAAGGAGGCAAAATCGCCGTTTTCAAAGAACACGCAATATTCCGGGTGAAACGGAAGGTAGTCGAATTGCATGATATCGAACCAATTATTGAATTGCTTCGGCGCCGTGATCGTACTCAAAGACGATTTTCCAGAGCCGTAACGGACCATAACCGTCTCATCCGAAAAGATTTGCCCATCCAAGGATATTCGAAGCTCCACGTTCGCACTCGACGACGTCTTTGTAATTTGTTTCAAAGACGGCGCGAGGCAAGTCAGCTGGGACTTCATGGCGTCGAACTCGCCATCCACTCTCATGGAACCAAAGTAGCACGCCGACGGCACCGTGACAGAGCTGGGATCAAAACCTGGACCAAACATGTAGTCGCCCAAAGTGAAACGAATGGCAGTTCCGCCCTCAGCGGAAACTTTCGGCGCGGATGGTTTGACATCCGCGACGCTCATCTTTGAGTGGTAATGAAACTGCGCGCCGTTGACGGAATACAAAGATCCATCCAACGAAATGCGCAAGGTGACGTCCTCGTCGTCCTCCATAGGCGGTGCTTCGCAAACAATAACGAGGACACCTGATTCCTCCATGATCTGAGCGCTCATGGCTTCGACTGGTTGTTCGCCAAACTTACAGTAAAACGAGTTGTGGTCCCGCGCGACGTGACCGGACAACATAACGGAGACTTTCGTGCCTCCCTTATCTGAACCAATCGCAGGAGAAACCGCAATTTCGCAAAGCTGCAAGATGCCTCCGTCTGGACCAGTAAACTCCTTAAACTCAGCGTCGACTTTTTGATCGTAGAAATCATAAAAGTCGTAGAACGAGTAAAAGTCGTAAAACGAATAAAACGCCTCGTAAAATTGAGGAGAATAAAACGCCAACGCTTCGTCGACGGCATCCTCTTCCCAACCAATGACTTCGGGAGACAACGGACTGATGAAGTGACCGTCTTCCGTGAATTCATTCAGCGTTCTCGACCCAGCACCTCTTCTCACAACCTTGACATCGTCCGAAGAGACGACGTGCACGTCGCCATCAGTCGTCGCCGCCGAGGAGGAGGAGGAGGAATCCTCTCCGCCGAAATCTTCGACGCGAGGCAGGTCAGAGCTGAGCGACTCACGATTGTCAGCTCTCGTCGCGTCCGAAAAGCCTTCGCGAGTCAAATCATCCGAACCGTAGCGGTGCGCCTTCTGTGATGGCGCGCCGCTCACTCCGAATGCAACGGACGAGCACAAGGCGACGAGCGCGAAGAAGACGAAGAATTTTGTCGTCGCCTTCTTTTTGCTGCTAAATTTTTTGCTAAAAAAACTCATCTTCCTCTTATCGCGTCGTTTTACGTCGTCGTCGTCGGAAAGAGTTCTTCTTCTAGTACGTGTGTGTGTGTATACACACTACAAAACTACTTCTCTACGAGAGCGAAGACGATCTGATCTGATCTGATCTGTTGTGATATAAACGAGGAAGGAGTTGTGAGTGATTTAAAACCACAGAAAAGGAAAGCGGCGCGCGCGCCACGTAAAAAGATAAATTTGGATTACAGAGAGACGTTTGAGACGGAAATCACTCCATCCACGATCGCGGCTGACTTTGACGATGAGATGACGTACCTTGTGTACGCTCTGGTATATTTCTATCTACTACCGATCCAAAAGAGGATCAGATCTCCTAAAGAAGAGAAGGAAAGTGAAAAGCTTTTTGTTTTCACTCCCTTATCGTCGTCCTCGCGAAGAGAGAGGAGGAGATCTGCGTCGCCTTTTCTACTTGTTTGAACACGAAGCCTTCGATTTCTCTTTCGTCGGTGTGGTTCAAATCCTATTCGCGCGCGTTCTTTTTTTTCGGAAGAAAACAGAGAAGACGCGTCCTAATTCACGGTGAGCAGCGGTAGCTACGTTAAAGTACTACGCGTAAACTGTTATGGTAGTTTACTTTTGTTACGTTATAAAGCGCAAGAAAGCTTAAGCTTTGATGGGCGTGTGAGATTTTTGAGGGCGAATTGCTTCAAAACGACTGTTCGATTCTTTCGATTCTGGCCATTAAATTCGAAATGAGTCCCTAAATAATTAGTAAAGAAAGTCTAAGAAGTGTATTTGCGAAGAATGTGCGCGTCGGCGTCGTCTGAATCGTCGTTATGATAGTCGTTATAGTCACCATCATCGCCGGGGCCGCTCTTGTTTTCTCGTTGATGGTGATCGTTACTTCTAAAAATAGTAGTATTGATGATTCCAGTTGCCATCTCCTCCTCCTCTGAGTAGGCATCAACTCCTCTTCCTCGTCCGCGGTCTTCTTCCTCGACGAAGCTTTCTTCGAGTTGATCTTCGACGACGAAACGAACGAGGCGAAGACGTTCGCGCAAAACTTTATCGACAAATACGCTCGACGGCTTGTGGCCATCTTTTCTTGCATCCTTTTGCATCGACGTTTGTTTATTAACTCTTCTTCGGTTATTCGCAAACGAACGCTCGGCGCGTTTCACCAAATCAGCCGCCAAGGAGCGAGGCGAGAGATTTCCAGTCGATACGGAGGTACCTCTCACTGGAGAGCTCTTATTATTGAATTCCTCATCGCGACGATGTCGATTTTGAAGCATCTTTTCTAAAGCTACAACTTCTCTTTCTGCTTCTGACATATTTTTTGTATCCTCAGATTTTGGACGCGGGAAAGTTGCGCTGCCGAAATTCTTGTACCCAATAATATCATCGATTTCGTGGTTTTCGTCGTCGTCGTCGTCGTCGTCGCCTTCATCGTTCTCCCCCTTTCCTCTGTTCTCTTTGCCAATGCCGTTGTTGTTGCGATCAAAATTAAAGGCGATCGAGGCGCGATTGATTTCTTTCACCGCGCCGAGAACAAACGCATCCGCTGAATCGTTGGAATCGTCGGCATTTGTATTTAAAGTGACGTCAACTTGATGCGGCACGAAAGGTTCTTTTCCTTGCGTGGCGACGCAATCGTAACACTCGAGTCGCGGCATCGCCGCGGAGGCATTCTTTTTGTCATAATCTCCGTCGTCATCTTTTCTTTTGCCGTTCACAACGCAGACTAGAAAACTGCCGTTTTGAGATACTTTCCTCAAAACAGAATTCGAGGCGTAGCGCAAACACGCCGCCCACACTTCGCTCGATTGTAAAAATGCAAGACTATCGCGAGCATCATCATCGAGACGATGTATCCAAACACCAACCAAAGGCGTTTCACAATTATGCACTCTCGATGAGTTTGTTTTGAGAAAGCACAACCGGCGAGCTCGATCGAGCGTGAGAAATCCTGTCGTCATTTTCGTCCTCGTCGTCGAAGATGAAGAAAGAGAACTTTCCCTCGTCCTTCTACCGTTGTAACCATTCAAAAAGTGGTCGTCATCGAATAACGCGGAAATAACTCGAGAGGATGATGAAAATTCTCTGGAGACCCTCAACGGCCGAATCGGCGCAAACCGGAAAGCGCACGAAGGCATCTCCAAGGCTACGGTGAGATGTACTTTCCACGCAGGCGGCGAGTTTCGCTTCGTTTTCACACCGTCGTACCGTTCAACGACGGCTCCTATTCGCATCGGCCACATGTCCAGAGGCGTCAACGGCTCGTCTTCATCTTTATCTTTGTCCATCTCTTCTTCTTCTTCTTCCTCCTCCTTCTCCTCGGCGTCGACGACGATACTCTTCGTCGTCGTTAAAGGCATCGCATCGCACGTCGCGTAAAACGACTCTCTCACGCTCGTAAAACTCTTCCCCCACGCCAATCGCGATGCCATTCTCTCGCATCGCTTTTTCCCTTCTTGACTTCCTCCGCCGCGGCGGAACGAGACGTCCAGCGGTACGCGTCTCTCGCTACTACAATGACTAAATCCGCGTTTGTTTCTTTCGCCTGTTTTGTTGCTTTTGACGCCACTACTGCTACTAATCGTCACTATCCCAAAGCTATCGTTGCTATTACTGTTACTGCTATACATCGTGTTGTTGTTGTTGTTGCCCTCGCTGCTGCTAAAATCGCATCTCGCGTAGAGATGATGGTGCGAAACCGATTTTGATTTTAATTTTTCGAGTATCTTTCCCGCCAACGAGTCAAAGTCGTCGTCCACGAACTGAAATATCGTCGGCCCGACGTCGCTGGACCAAACCACTGTCGTCGTCGTTTCCTTCTCCTTCGTCGTCGTCTCCGCGTCCCACAAAATCTCTCTCACGCGAGGGAAATCCTTCGCGTTTTCAGAAGAAGACGAATTCAAAGACGAAGACGTTTCTCTCGTCCTCCTCGTCCGCGAATCGTCGTTATAAAATCTAATGTTTTTCCCGTTTTTCTCGTGTTCCTCCTCTTCAAACGCCTCCTCTGTGGGTGTTTTCTTTGTCGTCTTCTTTTCCAAGAAATACGCCGAAGAAGAAGACATTTGTCTT
>Ga0181598_1000284_pt1 | contig 48654 bp, 48 predicted proteins | sample 041ome_4_FD_153295 | JGI IMG/M metagenome (GOLD analysis project Ga0181598, IMG submission 153295) | Coastal salt marsh microbial communities from the Groves Creek Marsh, Skidaway Island, Georgia - 041404US metaG (spades assembly) | ecosystem: Environmental > Aquatic > Marine > Intertidal zone >... | reverse complement strand
ACTTAAGCAAGTCGCAAGAAAGGGATAAAGGAAAAAAAATAAAGGATAAAGGTGACCGGTTATACACCGGCTGCTGGTTTAGGGGAAAAATCCGTGGATCGGATAAGGCCCGCAGGGCCGTCATCCGACAGTGGCGACCTCAGGTCGCCTACTTGTAACTTGCGACTTTTTTATTCGTTGTTTCGGGTCCACTGCAACACACTTTCATAAGGAATTTTTCCGCCGAATATATCCAGCGCACTGCCAATGGTGAGGTCTACCCTGTCTCGCCCCAGCAGTTTTACCAGATCGAGATCGGAGAGTCTGGCTACTCCGCCAGCATAAGTGACCGGTAATGGCGAGTGCTCACCCAGGATGGCTATTAATTCTTCCTGAATACCCTGGCTTTTGCCTTCGACATCGACACCATGAACAAGATATTCGCTGCAGTATTCAGCGAGGCTCTCAAGCAAATCAGCATGAACCTTTGCTTCGGTAAAAGTCTGCCAGCGATTGGTGACAATATAAAAGCTGCCATCCCGACTACGACAACTGAGATCAAGCACAAGTCTCTCTCTGCCAACCTTTTTGCTTAATTCAGCCAGTTTTTGAATGGAAAGTTTGTTTTCCTCAAATATCCAGGAGGTAACAATAACATGGCTGGCTCCGGCATCCAGATATTCAGTGGCATTATCCGGATTGACGCCACCACCATAGTGCATACCACCGGGAAATGCTGAAAGCGCTTCCAGTGCAGCGGCTTGATTCCCTTTACCAAGGGAAATGACATGACCTCCGACAAGACCATCGGATTGGTAAAGAGCGGCATACTCCGAAGGAGATTTGCTGGAGACAAAATTGGTTTCCAGCAACTCATCATGCCCATCTTGCAGGGAGCCCCCAACGATCTGTACCACTTTGCCGTGATGCAGATCTATACAGGGTCGGAATTTCATTGACGTATTATTCCTTCAATTCCGATCATTCTGCCTAACACTTTTATTTTTCTGCGACTCCCCGACACATCGACTACCTGATGATCAGTTCATTGAATACTGCCGTCAGCATGCCTTGCGGATCACCCCAGCGCGCATCATATTCAGCCGTCAAGCCTGCCGCCAGTACCTGCTCCAGACTCATACCATCATCAATCGCGTTTTGAACCCGGTTGGCGATAGTTTTAAACATCTGCAGCTGTGACAGAACATCGGCCTGTGTACTCACTACGCCATGACCAGGAAGAAAGCGGGTATTGGCATCGGATATTTCCAGTAATTTTTCATAGGACGCTACGATGCCATGAAATGTGCCGCCAGCACCGACATCTACCCTTGGATAGGCAACGGTCCTGAATACATCGCCGGTATGGATAATATTGCTTTGCCTGAAGAAGACAAAGGAATCGCCATTGGTGTGTCCGGAACCATTATAAAACACATGAATATCATCACCATTTAAATGGAAATCCACAGAATCTGTAAAGGTAACAATGGGCAGACCAATACGCTGATCCGCTGTTAAGGCCTGGGCCAGGTCACCATTGGTGAAGCCGGCAGCAAGGGCCGTGCGAACATTTTCATGGGCAACAATGACCGCCCCTTCCCTGCCCATATTCTGATTACCCCCGATATGATCCGGGTGCTGATGCGTATTGATCACAAAGCGCACAGGCTGGTCAGACAAGTCTTCCAGCGTATCAAGAATTTTTTCTGACAAGGGGGCAAACTGGTCATCAATCATGAAGACTCCATCTTCACCAATCGAAACACCGATATTGCCGCCCTGACCTTCCAGATAATAAATATTATCTGTCAGCTGATGTGGAATTATCTCAACCTGACTAAAATCCTGTTGCGCAAGTGTCGGCTCTATCGTCAGGGATAGAAAAGCTAGTGCAGATATTGTTCGGAAAAAAACGTTAAATATATTGTTACGCCTTTTAAATTGCATTGTCTTACTTTTCAATTGCATCACCTTATTAAACCCAGTGGTTATAGTGGTTTTTGCTTTCATTGTATCTGTTAATTTTTCCATGATATTCCCCTTCATGTCAGGCAGCTAATTAGCATAGCAGAATAGTCAAAAAGGGGAACCCGTTTACCCTGCATTTCAGCGTCTGTTTTTTTGAATATTAAATAACACTGAAATTTTCAGAAAAAAACATTAATTACACCCTATTGGAATTGCACGCTTGTGGCGGCTGTGGCAGACTGTAGTCTCTTGATGCAAACAAACGCCAGCGTTGTTTTGCAGCTTCATGAGAAACGCTTTTTGAGAAGGCCGTTATCTCAATTGCCCTTTCTCATATCGCTCATTTCACGCCAGCGAGGAGGGTGACACCGCACTAATTTTCCTACTCATATTTTCTTATCTGACATTTATCTGAAAAAGATATCCACGGTTCATTGTTATTAACATACGTTGTTAACCTAATCGGAGACTATTCAGTATGGCTAAAAGATCCAATGCCAAGCGACAAGCAAAATACCAGGGAGATAATTTCACACACAATTCCAGACACAGAGACAGCAACAGATCAAAACCCAGAACAAAACGTCGGCAACCAGACAGTAATTCCAACATCGTCGACATCAACTCTCACAGCAATCAGCTTGAGACAGCTTACTACCCCCACCATAAAAAGACCCCGCTCGAAGCACGTACCGCCAACCAGCAAAAATATATCAATGCCATCCACAACAACTGCCTTACTTTTGGTATTGGCCCGGCCGGTACCGGCAAGTCCTACTGCGCAGGTGCCCTGGCCGCTGAAGCCCTGGAATCTGGACGCATAGAACGTATTATTCTGACCCGCCCGGCAGTCGAAGCCGGGGAAAACCTGGGCTTTTTGCCAGGCGAGGTCGAGGATAAATTTGCTGTCTACATTGACCCGTTCAGGGATATCCTCAATGAAAGGCTTGGCCGCGGAGTGGTAGATTACTGTCTGCGTCATGGACGTATTGTAGGCGCTCCACTGGCCTATATGCGCGGCAAGACATTCAACAACAATACTTTTGTCATTCTGGATGAAGCACAAAATACCACGCCGGTGCAGATGAAGATGTTTCTTACCCGCATCGGAGATGATTGCAAAGTGGTCATAAATGGCGACATCAGGCAAAGTGATATTCGTGGTGACAATGGCCTGGAAGATGCCGTTCAGCGTGTACAAGGCTTACCAGGAGTACACATTCATAAATTTGAAAGAACAGACATTGTTCGAAGTGGCATTGTCAGGCATCTGCTTGATCGTTATGAGATTGGTTAAATAACGCGGAAGTAAAAAGTAGTAGCTTTAATGTAATCATATTTGAGCCATCCGGCTAACAGAATGGCCGGCGTAAATAAAGGCTCAAAGCAGTTTCCCTGTATTAACGGGAATAATTTAATAGCTGTTTGTAGAAATTGCTGTGACAGGATGGATTACGCGTTTAAAAAAGCCGGATTCCCTCGCACTACTGATTTCCCTATAATTCCCCCTCATAAAATTTCCAACTTAATTTTTACTCAGGATGCAGCATGAACAGTCTTGACCAACAGGTCGTGGAACAACTCAGTGACTGGCTGGAATCAGGCAAGCAATGCTGGCTCTGCACTATTATCGATACTTTTGGCTCCTCTCCCCGCCCCGTTGGTTCATTACTGGCTTGCAACGAAGATGGACTTTACTGCGGCTCATTGTCCGGTGGCTGTGTTGAAGACGATCTCAGGGAAAGTATTAACAAGCGCGAACTGGCGACAAGTAAACCGGAAAAAATCACCTATGGTGTCACTGTAGAGGATGTACAGCGACTGGGCTTGCCCTGTGGTGGCACCCTGGAAGTCGTTATTGAGCCCATTGATCCGATCCAGAAAGAGCTTTACCGTACACTTGCTGAAAAGATAGCTGCACGTGAACTGGTTACCCGTACTGTGAATATAGAGACTGGTGCAACATCACTGGTAGCAGCCCCTGGCTATGAAGCATTAAGCATTGAAGATGGCGTGCTTTCCCATACTTATGGTCCTTCCTTTCAATTACTGCTGATTGGTGCCGTTCAGGTTGCTTACTATCTGGCCAATATGGCGCCAGCGCTGGATTACCAGGTTGAAATCTGCGATCCAAGAGCTGAACTGGTGGACAACAGCCCCATCACCAATGTACCGGTGATCAATGCCATGCCCGATGACTGGTTACGCAGCAAAACTCTGGATCAACAAACGGCCATTATTGCCCTGTGCCATGATCCACGCATTGACGATATGGCATTGATGGAAGCCCTGCAGGATAGCCAGGCTTTCTATATTGGCGCGATGGGATCGCAGCGCACGTCTGCCCAACGCAGAGAGCGGCTTGCCTTAATTGATATTACCCAGGATGAAATAGATAAACTGCATGCGCCGGTAGGACTGTCCATTGGCAGCAAAACTCCGCCCGAAATAGCTATTGCCATTCTCGCCGAACTTACCAGCTTGCGAGCCGCTGCCCGCAAGAAAGCCATTAAGCAAAAATCCGGACAGGCATGAATTTACCGCCAGTGAGCATGAGCGATATCGGCATCATCGTGCTGGCCGCAGGCAGTAGCAGGCGCTTCGGTACAGACAAACGCCTGGCAAAGTTTGATCAGCAAACATCTTTGCTTGAGAAAACACTAAGCACCATTCCCGACACCTTCACACGTAAAATTCTGGTAGTTAAAAAAGACGATGCAGGCCTTGCTGAACAATTCAGCAAGACATGGGAAATCTGTCTCGCCGAGGCGCCCGAATCAGGCATGGCCAACAGTCTTGCCAGTGCCATTGCCCAGGCTGAATCATGGGAAGCTGCAGTAATCGCTCTGGGGGATATGCCGTTCATCGCCTCGCAAACATATATTCAGATTCAGCAGACGCTATCAGAAAATAATATCGTTATTCCGGTACATAAAGGACAGCGGGGAAATCCGGTAGGTTTTCGCAGGAAATATTTTACCGAGATTGGAAATCTGCAAGGAGACAAGGGCGCAAGACCCGTGTTGGAAAAGTACCGCTCGCAATGCGTGGAACTGGAAACTGCTGATAGTGGAATTCTAAAAGATATAGATCGGCCGGATATGCTTACTTGAAACAGTCATCCAGTACCTTGCCGGATCCCTCACAGGTCGGACATTGCTGTCCACTTCTGATAAAACCCAGTCCATTACAGCTATCACAGGACGTCTGAAACGGATTTTTCAGCATATTGATAATCTCCTGAAGAGCCTGTGAATCCGCAGCGACATTATTGCGTCCTTCTGCTGAAGGTCCGATGTTACTGGAGATTTTCTTGTGATAATGGACAGTATTCATAGCTCAAATCCAGAATGATTCATAACTTGCACAGGATTATAGGGATTGGAGCGGTCAAAAATTGATAGCAAGGTCACAGAATCCCCATTTAACCCCGCCAAAAAAGCAGATTTCGGTTGAAATGCCATAAATTCGCCTCATTCGGGCAAAGACAATGGCCCATAAGGCCCGAATTTGTTCTGAATCAGATAGATGCTGATTTCTTTCGTTTAAGTCTGGATACTGGCTACCTCATCAGTAATAATGGCGCGAAATAAGAACACTGGAAGGCCCATGTCGAATCCCATATTTTCACTGTTTGCCAGCTCCCCTTTTCTTCCCATGCAGGAACACATGAAGAAGGTTCTCGAGTGTGTTCAGACCCTGGAAGGCTTTATGTTAGCCGTGTTTGATGAAGACTGGGAACAAGCCGAAGAACATCAGGAAACCATCAACAATCTGGAAGAGATCGCCGACGACCTCAAACGCGAAATACGTTTAAAACTGCCCGATAGTTTGTTCATGCCAGTCTCACGTACTGATCTGATAGACCTTATTGGACGTCAGGATCGCATTGCCAATAAAGCCAAGGATATTGCCAATATTATGCTGGGTCGCAACATGGTGATTCCCCCAACCTTGCACACCGCATTTATCGAGTTTCTGCAAAGCTCCATGAATGTTTGCATCAAGGCTAACCAGGTCATCCAGGAGCTCGATGAACTGCTGGAAACCGGTTTCAGGGGATTCGAAGTGAAAAAGGTCGAAGCATTGATTTTTGAGCTTGATGACCTTGAGGATATTGCAGATTCCCATGAACGCGATGTGCGTCAGCAACTGTTCTCACAGGAGAGTGATATCGATCCCGTTCATGTGATGTTCCTCTATAAAGTAATTGACTGGATTGGTGAAGTCGCCAATCGCGCCCAGGCAGTGGGTCATCGATTACATCTTATGCTGGCGCGCTAGCCTTAAACTCCTCGAGCAAGCAGAGACTGATGTATGGAAATTATTGATCAGAATGGCATGATTTTGCTTTGGTTAACTATCGCCTTCGGCTTTTTCATGGCCTGGGGCGTTGGTGCCAATGACGTTGCCAATGCCATGGGGACTTCCGTTGGCGCCGGCGCACTAACCATTAAACAGGCGGTTATGATCGCGGCGATATTTGAATTTGCCGGTGCCTACCTTGCCGGTGGCCAGGTGACTTCTACCATCAGACGCGGCATCATCGATCCTATTCTGTTCACCGAGACCCCGGAGTTACTGGTGTACGGGATGATAGCGTCATTGCTGGCAGCCGGAATCTGGTTGCTGGTTGCCTCTCTCAATGGCTGGCCCGTTTCTACTACCCACACGATTGTTGGCGCCATAGTGGGATTTGGCGCTGTAGGAATCAGCGTGGATGCCGTGAGCTGGGGGCGGGTAGGAACCATTGTATTAAGCTGGTTAACCTCACCACTGTGTGCCGGCATCCTGTCATTCATATTGTTTCGCTCCGTTCAGATACTTATTCTCGATACCGACGAACCGTTTAAACGGGCTAAAAAGTACATCCCTTATTATATGTTCATGGTGGGCTTTGTGATGTCCATGGTGACTTTCCTGAAGGGTCTGTCCCATGTGGGCCTGGACCTGAGTATTCTGGAGTCTTCACTCTATTCCGTTCTTATTGGTCTGGTGGTAGTAGCTATTGGCGTTACTCTGCAAAGTAAAATTATTGTGGATGAATATGCTGACAGGGACTTTCATTACGCCAGTGTTGAAAAAGTGTTTGCTGTGCTGATGATCTTTACTGCCTGCGGTATGGCCTTTGCTCATGGTTCCAATGACGTTGCCAATGCCATAGGGCCACTGGCGGCAGTTAACTCCGTGATCATGTCTGGTGGTCAGATATCTTCTTCAGCCCCTATTCCGGTCTGGATTCTTTTTCTGGGCGGCGCAGGCATTGCCACGGGACTAATCATGTACGGTCACAAAGTCATTGCCACCATTGGCAAGGGTATTACCCATCTGACACCCAGCCGGGGTTTTGCTGCAGAGCTTGCTGCCGGCACAACCGTGGTACTTGCTTCTGCTACAGGTATGCCCATATCAACCACCCATACATTGGTGGGTGCTGTTCTGGGGGTGGGTTTTGCCAGGGGGATCGCTGCCATTAATCTCAATGTAATCAGAACTATCTTTATTTCCTGGGTGATTACCCTGCCGGCCGGTGCTTTCCTGGCAATTCTGATTTTCTATATTCTGAGAGGGGTTTTTGGCTGACTTTCTCCTGGTCTACGCCAAACCGCTTCATAACTTATTGAATTTCAGGCAAAAAAATGCCCGCTAGAAACGGGCATTAAAAAGTCTTCAAGGAGAGTGTTTATCGATCAAAAAGGGGATTTTGTCTTTACACACTTACTTAGTAAGCCCAATTCGATAAAAGTTCCCTGCTGGTGAAAAATAATTATTAAAATTGTGAGGGTGGTAATTTAACCACCAGGCCGTCCAGTTCATCGGTCACCGTAATCTGGCAACTAAGACGACTATTGTCTTCAGGCTCCAGTACACATTCCAGCATATCCTTTTCCATTTCACTGGCTGCCGGCACCTTATCCAGCCATGCCTCATCAACGTAGCAATGGCATGTAGCGCAACTGCAGGAGCCACCGCATTCGGCAACAATACCATCAATCATATTATCCACTGCACCCTGCATGACTGACGTACCACTGGCGACTTCAATCTCGTTAATAGCGCCGTCATGGCTTATATAAGTTACTACTGGCATAAGTTCTTGCTTCCTCTTGCTCTCGGGTAATGAAGAATCAATAAATACAGCTACTTTATAGACAGTTCATTTACGTTATTAGAAACACTTTCAGTGTCATTATTTTTTCAGGAAATCTTTTAACGAAACCCCTGGGTCACTCAAGCTCACTTTATCGACCAGCAATTTCTGCGTGATAATTTGTTTACCAAACATAAAATCCTGCGGGCTGTTTATGGCATCAACGGCGATTACCCTGCCCTGCTTCAGATAAAATGCGCTGAATTTCCTGCCGTCGCTATGGTCTCCCCTGATAACCAGATCATCATAATCTGTTGAAAGACCGGCGATCTGAAGTTTGATGTCGTACTGTTCAGACCAGAACCATGGCAAGGCATTATACTGAATTGGTTTGTCACATAAAGCCGCCGCCGCGACCTTGGCCTGTTCCATGGCATTTTGCACACTCTCAAGGCGCAGATTGCGTTGATAAAAGCCATTAAAATGATTGGTGCAATCCCCGGCAGCCGTAATATCAGGGTCGCTGGTCTGGCAAAAGTCATTCACTTTTATGCCATTTTCAACCGCCAGTCCGGCCGCTTGCGCCAGCTCAGTATTGGGGATGACGCCAATACCAATGATCACCAGATCTGCCGGATACACAGTGCCATCGCCACACTGCACCTGTTCGACCCGGTCTTGTCCGACGAAGCCCTGAATTTCAACGCCGGTTTCAAGTTGGACGCCTTCCTCCCGGTGTACCCGGGTATAAAATTCTGACACTTGCGGGGCGGTGACCCGCTTCAAAATACGTTCCGCGGCTTCCAGCACGGTAACCTGCAAGCCAAGTTTTCTGAGCATGGCGGCGGTTTCGAGACCAATATAGCCGCCGCCAACAATAACAGCCTTTTTTCCCTTACCGATAAACTGCCTGATATGTTCCACGTCACTGATATCACGTAGATACAGCACGCCTTTTAATTCAGATCCAGCAATTGCCAGAGGCCGTACCCTTGCCCCTGTTGTCAGCGCCAGCTTGTCATAAGCGAATGTTTCTCCCTTGCTCAAGGTGACAGTTTTATTATTTCGATCAATTGCCGTGACGCGCTGGCCAAGCAGAAAATCAATGCCTACCTTTTCGTATTGAGCTTCCGGTCTGATCAGCAGGTCTTCAATATGCTTTTCTCCGGAGAGAAATGTTTTAGACAGCGGCGGTCGGTTATAGGGTAAAAAAGGCTCATCACCAATTACCAGAATGCGGCCTTCCCAGCCCTGCTGGCGCAGGCTCACAGCAAGCTGACCACCGGCGTGACTTGCTCCCACAACAATACAACATGGCTCAGTCATGAGTTTTTATTAATTTCCTTTCTATTTGCACGCTATTGACGGGCCAAAATGCCTCTGGAGGCTACACATCCTGCCTGCAACCGGATATATTTGGTTTCCCAGTTTAACCCAAATTAATACCGAAAATCAGGATAAAACCCCTGATCACTAAATAGAAAAACAGAAAAGGATAAGTCCCATGAAAACAAGAGCTGCTGTTGCCTTTGGAGCAGGAAAACCACTGGAAATTTGTGAAGTTGATCTCGAAGGCCCGAAAGCGGGAGAAGTTCTGGTAGAACTCAAAGCAACCGGTGTCTGTCATACCGATGCCTTTACCCTTAGTGGCGATGACCCTGAAGGCGCATTCCCGGCAATCCTTGGTCATGAAGGTGCGGGCGTCGTTGTTGAAGTCGGCCCGGGAGTTAAATCCCTGAAACCTGGCGATCATGTGATTCCTCTTTATACTGCGGAATGCCGCGAATGTGACTACTGCCTGCACCCCAAAACCAATCTTTGCCAGGCCGTACGCGCCACCCAGGGACAAGGCCTGATGCCTGATGGCACCAGTCGTTTCTCTCTGGATGGCAAACCCCTTCTGCATTATATGGGCTGCTCTACATTTTCGAACTACACCGTGTTACCGGAAATCTCCCTGGCCAAGGTTCGCGAAGACGCCCCATTTGAAACTATTTGCTATATCGGTTGCGGTGTTACTACCGGTGTAGGCGCTGTGGTATTCCAGGCAAAAGTGGAAATTGGTTCTACTGTGGCGGTCTTCGGTCTTGGCGGTATCGGACTGAATGTTATCCAGGGCGCAAAACTGGCCGGAGCCAGCAAAATTATCGGTATCGACCTGAACCCTGACCGCGAAGCGTTGGGTAAACAGTTTGGCATGACTGACTTTATTAACCCGAAAGATGTCGAGAATGTCGTCGATCATATTGTGCAGATGACTGGCGGAGTCGATTACAGCTTTGAGTGTATCGGTAACGTTAACGTCATGCGTCAGGCCCTTGAGTGCTGTCATAAGGGTTGGGGTGAATCCTATATCATCGGTGTAGCCGGTGCCGGACAGGAAATTTCTACCCGTCCCTTCCAGCTGGTGACCGGACGTTCCTGGAAAGGCACCGCCTTTGGTGGCGCCCGCGGCCGAACCGATGTGCCTAAAATCGTCGACTGGTACATGGACAAGAAAATCAATATTGATGATTTGATTACCCATACCATGCCACTGGATGACATCAACAAGGCATTCGATCTAATGCATGCGGGCGAAAGTATTCGTTCCGTGGTGCTATATTAGAGTTTTAGCAGTATTGTCGAACAATGACTAAACAAGGGGTCAGGGTTTTTACCCTGGCCCCTTTTTTCATTCCACGTTGTGTAGAATAACCAACATCGAATTTCCAAATTTAAAAAAAGAGGATAGACCCCATGAGTCTTGAACAAGTCAGCGCCAATGCCATGTTTGGCGGCAAACAGTTAAAACTGAAACACCAATCCAGCAGCCTTAACTGTGAAATGATTTTTTCAGTTTATCTGCCGCCACAGGCAGACTCGGTCAATGTCCCGGTTATCTACTGGCTATCCGGGCTGACCTGTACCGATGATAATTTTGTACAGAAAGCCGGTGCCCAGCAATATGCGGCCGAGGCCGGTGTGGCAATTGTTTGTCCTGATACCAGCCCGCGTGGTGAGCACATTCCTGATGACCCCGAGGGCGCCTATGACTTTGGCCTGGGAGCCGGTTTTTATGTGAATGCCACACAGGCACCCTGGTCAGAGCATTACCATATGTATGATTACGTCACGCAGGAATTACCCCAGTTACTGGCCGGCAGTGACCTGCCGCTGGATACTGACAATTGTTCGATCATGGGTCATTCCATGGGCGGGCATGGGGCATTAACGATAGCCCTGAAGAATGCCGGAAAATATAAGGCGGTATCCGCGTTTTCACCCATTTGTTCTCCTCTGAACTGCCCCTGGGGTGAAAAGGCGCTGGGCAATTATATTGGTGAGAACAAAGAGGATTGGGCACAATATGATGCTTGCACACTGATTGCCGGCGCGGAAGAGAAGCTACATATACTGGTTGATCAGGGACAAAATGATGATTTCCTCAGCGGACAGCTCAAGCCTGAATTACTGCAACAGGCCTGCCAGGATGCCAATCATCCACTGACCCTGCGTTACCAGGCTGGTTATGATCACAGTTATTTCTTTATCGCCACGTTTATTGAAGACCATATTACCCACCATGCAGCGGCGCTGTGGGGATAGGCGGATAAACCCGGATAAAGGAAAAAAGATAAAGGATAAAGGGGGTAAATTTTTAACTACCCCCTGTGAATTAAGTTCCGAGGCCAGGCATCAGGATTATTAAATGAAAATCACGCTGGTTCAGTCCAATCTGGAATGGCAGCAGGCCGAGGCGAATCGTGAAATTCTGGCTGGGATGCTGGCACAGTCTGTTACTAAAACTGATCTGATCATTCTCCCGGAGATGTTTACCAGTGCCTTTTCGGTTGGCACGGGTGCGATACCTGAAGCATGGCCAGGCGACAGCGTTGACTGGATGCAGTCAGTGGCCGTTAATTTTGATGCCGCTGTCTGCGGTAGCATCGCCGTTGAAGAAGACGGGCAACGCTACAATCGCCTGGTTTTTATCAGCCCGGAAGGCAACCTGGCCCACTATGACAAGCGCCATATGTTTCGCATGCTTGGCGAGCATAAGCGCTACCAGGCCGGGGAAGAACGTGCAGTGCTGAGCTGGCGCGGTTGGCGCATATTACCTCTGGTGTGTTACGACCTGCGCTTTCCAGTCTGGAGTCGCAATACCTCCGACCTTGCCTATGACCTTTTGCTGTACGTGGCAAACTGGCCTAGCGCCAGAAATTATCACTGGCAAACATTACTCAAAGCCCGCGCCATTGAAAACCTCGCCTATGTGGCCGGCGTTAACCGTATTGGCACGGATGGCAATGACATTGATTACATCGGCCACAGCATGCTTATCGACCCGGCAGGAGAAGCCCTGCTGGATGCCGAAGAAAGCGCCGGCACCTTCACCATAAGTATCGATAAATCAGCACTGGAAGCCTACCGCGAGTCGTTTCCAGCACATCTGGATGCGGATGAGTTTGAATTGAAATAGTTGCAAGTCTCAAGTCGGCGACCAAAGGTCGCCCTGTCGGATGGCGCTGCGTTTATCCGACCTACAAAAAACCATTGAAGCCTGAAAGCCGGGTTTCTTGTCTCTTGTCTCTTGCCTCTTGTCTCTTAATTTCCCTGCCGCCCACCTTTATCCTTTATCTTTTATCCCCCATGCTTCCTCTTGCATCCTGCCTCCTGCATCCTGTCTCCTGAAAGGTCGCCCCGTCGGATGCGTCCCTGCGCTCCTTATCCGACCTACAGCAAATCATTGAAGCCTGAAAGCCGGGTTGCTTGTCTCTTGCCTCTTGTCTCTTGTCTCTTGCCTCTGTCTTTCATGTTATTTCCCGAGTTTTCCGGTAAAATCCCGCGATGCCCCGACCTCGCGCCTACCTGATCGACTCCAGCATTTATATCTTTCGTGCCTGGTATGTCTACGATGATTCCATTACCGACAGTAATGGCAATCCCAGCAATGCGGTGTTTGGCTTTTCTGATTTTCTTTATCAGTTAATTCAACAGAAAAAACCCGAGTTTATTGCCTGCGCCTTTGATGCGTCCCAAACTGACTCCTATCGCAAGGGACTCTATCCAGAGTACAAAGCCAGTCGTGAACCCGCACCTGAGGAATTGAAGGTTCAGTTTCAGCATTGCAGAAATTTCTGTCGCGCCGTGGGTATTGCAGAATTTGGCAGTGATCGTTTTGAAGCAGATGACATCATCGGATCACTGGCTCATCGCTTGCGTGAGCAGGGTATGGCGGTGACTATCGTTAGTGCCGATAAAGATCTGACGCAACTGGTTTTGGGCGAGGAAGATGCCTGGTGGGATTTTGCCCGTGGTAATGTACTTAACTCGCGTGGTGTGGAAAAACAATTTGGCGTACGGCCTGATCAGATTGCCGACCTGCTCGCACTGACCGGGGACAAGGTCGACAATATTCCAGGCATTCCAGGTGTTGGTTACACTACAGCGTCACGCATCCTGCAAAAGTTTCCCTCAGTGGAAGCTGTTCTCGATAATATCGAAGAAATTGCCGCGATGAAATTCAGAGGCGCAACACGGGTTCAGGCCCTGGTAAATGCCCACAAGGAAATGCTTCCCCTGAATAAATTATTGACCACTGTAGTGACTGACATGGATTTCGATGAAGAACCAAACCTTAGCTGGAATGGTATCAATGCAGAGGCATTACGGGAAATCAGTGACCTGCTAGCCCTGAGCGATACCATGCATCAACGCTGGCTTAACCTGGACTAGTTATTTTGAGCAACATCGATACCAATTCGCCAGGTGATGACAGCACTGTCCACCCACTGAAAGATAAACTCCCTCTGCCATTGATGGCCTCCATTTCTGCCCTGCCACCTTTATCCATTGATATGTATCTGCCGGCTATTCCCGGCATGGCTGAAAGCCTGAATACCGAAATCAGCACAATACAGAACTCACTGAGTATTTTTCTGGTGTCTTTCGGAATTGGTATGCTGCTGTTCGGCCCTTTTTCTGATCGCTTCGGACGCAGACCACTGGCATTATTTGGCCTTGGTGGATTTGCCCTCACCTCTATTGTTTTAACCCTGAGTCCGACGGCCGATATCTTCCTGGTATTCCGATTTTTTCAGGGCCTGTTGGGAAGTGCGGCAACCATCGTCATACCCGCGATGATCCGCGATACCTTTGGCAAGGATACAGCGAAAGGCATGTCTACCGTTACCATGATCATGCTGACAGCACCGCTGGTGGCTCCCCTTGCCGGCTCAATGTTCCTCACCTTCAGCAACTGGCGAGCGATTTTTTTATTTCTGGCAGTCTATGGCATCGTGGTACTGGCATTGTCATTCTGGAAATTACCGGAAACCCATTCAGTCCAGGCAACAGATAAAAAATCATCGTTTGCAAGCAACTACCTGCTCATCCTCTCAAGCAGAAAAATTTATCCGACCCTGGCCACCTTCCTGCTTTCTTCCCTGGCATTTTTTACCTATTTGACCGCGGCGCCTTTTGTCTATATTACCTGGTTTGGCGTATCTGAAATTGTTTTCGGTTTACTGTTTACCACCACTGCCGCTTCCCTGATTTTGGCTAACTATATTAATGTGCGCTACGTCAGCCGACTCGGATCCCAACGCATGCTGCATCTGGGAATGTCCATGGCACTGTTGTTTGCCATTGTGCTGACCGCGGTTACCCATGCCAATCTGTCCTTTCACTGGACTGTCGCGTGTTTCTTCATGATCATTGGCAGCCTGGGCATCATTTCCGTCAATGCGGAGTCACTCATACTGATTGATTTTCCAAATCAGGCAAGCTCTGCCTCCGCCGTTGCCCGCACCCTGCGTTTTAGTACCGGTGCATTGGTAGGCCCATTACTGGCCCTGAGTTATACCGGCACACCAATTCCCATTGCCTATCAGGTGCTAATGGCAATCTCACTCGTTGTCCTGTTGCAGTGTGCCTGCCATTTTATTGCCAGAAAACATTAAGTTGCTAGTCTGCTTGCTGCCTGAGCAACTCGGTAAGAGGCAGCAAGCATTACAAAATACCGGGAAAGTGACCAGACAGTTTCAGGAAAAGCTGCGGCAGCAAAAGCGAGTATTGGATAATTTGCAGGTGATTCAGTATTTTCATTATGGGTAAATTTTGCAAATACTCATCCGACACGGCAACAAACCAGTATAATCTACCACATTTTATGATATCCGGCTTAAACAGGCCTGCTTAGCTATAGAGACGCTTAAAAAATGAATTTTATAAAATGGAGCCTGACCATTGCACTTTGCCTGACTATATTTGGTGGGCTGGCAGCCTATAAAGTTGCTGAGATCAGACGCGGTATAGCTGACGCGGAAGCTTACCCGGAGCAGTCCGAAGTGGTTGAGCAGGCGCTGGTAACAACTAGCGAATATATCCCTGCTATCACTGTGATGGCTGAAGTCATTGCCCCCAAACGCCTGGATATTCGAAATGAACTCGCAGGAGAAATCACCGCGGTTAATTTCCGATCAGGGGAATTCGTGCAACAGGGACAACTCCTCCTGCAAATGGATATTGCCACTGAGCAAGCCAACCTGGAAGCTGCCCGTGCCCGCGCAGAGTTAAGCCGTCTGGTACTAAACAGAAGCAAGGAGCTTTTCAATTCCAATCTGGCCAGTGAAGAAGAGGTCGACACGGCAGTTTCCCAGCTCACCAGCGCGCAAGCAGAAATCGCAGTACTGGAACGCACCATTGAAAAAAAGACTCTGCGTGCCCCGTTTAGTGGACGGGTAGGCATTCACAGTTTTGAAGCCGGCCAGTATCTTTCCGCCAATACCCTTATCACTTCACTTGTCGGCAGCACCGGTGAAATCTGGGTAGATTTCCAGATTCCGCAGTTTTATCCCCAGCTACCCATTGGCTCTGCCGTCACCATAAAAACCATCAATAACCGCAGTAATGAAAATGGCCTGCAAGCAATCATTCTGGCTGAAAACACCATTATCAACGCAGGCAATCGCAGCAGAGGATACCGTGCCAGCCTCAACAGCAATCTTCAAACCTATCCCCCACAAACCATCGTTAATATTTCTGCATCGGTAGCACCAGCGGAGTCAGTATTACAGGTGCCTTCCGTATCAGTGCAGTACGACCCCTTGGGCTCCTATGTATTTCTACTCAGGGAGGATCCAACCGGTAATAGTTATCGCGCTGTCCGGCAACAGGTAAAGATAAAACAGGTGGGTAGTGAATTTACCTTGCTGGAAGCTGGCGCGGGCCTGAAGGCCGGTGACCATATTGCCTCGGCCGGCGCTTTCAAGCTTTATGAGGGAATCAAGGTCTTTACCGCCGAAAGACCAAATCGCAGTACTACAAGCAAATCCGCTAAAAGTGATATGCCCGCTGATACCGTCTCCGCCAGAGAAGTCCCTTGATGGAAATTTTTGTCAAAAGACCGACACTTTCCCTCGTCATTTCCCTGGTCATTTTACTGGCGGGTACTTTTGCCGCTTTTAAAATTCCGGTGCTGCAGTTTCCCCAGATCGAAAGCGCCTCACTCCAGATTTCCACCTCCTACTTTGGCGCCTCTGCTGAAGTCGTTCAGGGCTTTATCACCGAACCCATTGAAGAAGTCGCCATGACTATCCCGGGTGTGGATTATGTAGATACCACCACAGCCCCCGGATTAAGCACAGTAACCGTATGGCTTGATCTGAATATTGATACCACCCGAGCCCTTGCCGAATTATCCACGCGTCTTGCTCAAATCAGTTACGAGCTGCCTCAGGGGGCCGAGGATCCGGCTGTTGAAGTAGTCCGGGCTGACCGTTCCAATGCCTTGTTCTACCTGGATATTGAGGGCAAAAGCTGGACCCGTAGTGAGTTGACCGATTATATGGATCGCCAGGTTAGACCCCTGCTGGCAGGTATTGAGGGAATACAACGGGTCGGACTGGAAGGCAGCCGTTCACCGGCTATGCGGGTATGGATAGACCCGGCCCGAATAGCCTCACTGGAGATTGGGGCCGATCAGGTAATGGCAGCAATTCGAGCCAACAACGTCATTGCCGCCATCGGCAAAAGTGAAAATGATGCCCAGCAATTTAATTTGCTGAGTAATGCCACCCTGCAAACCGCCGAGGATTTCAGAGAACTGGTGGTAATCGAGCGCGAAGGAACAATTATTAAACTGGGGGATATTGCCCGAGTGGAAATTGGCGAAACACGCGGTTCATCCAACGCGCGTCTGGACATGGACAATACTATTTACCTCTCCATCTGGCCCATGCCCGGCGCCAATGAAATCGAAATAGGCGATGCTGTCTATCTTATGCTGGACAATATCAACGCATCTCTGCCTGCCGGCCTTAGCATCAATATTGCAGAAGATGGCACCACTTATATGCGTGACTCGCTGCGTGAAATTTTCACCACACTTTTTGAGACTATTCTTCTGGTGAGTATCGTTGTGCTGCTACTAATGGGCTCGTTTCGCACCTCTCTGGTACCCCTGGCCGCAATACCGATTTCCATTCTGGGCAGTATTGGCGTTATCTATATGCTGGGCTTTTCCCTGAATCTGTTAACCATTCTGGCCGTGGTGCTTTCTGTTGGTCTGGTGGTTGATGATGCTATTGTGGTAGTTGAAAACGTCTCCCGGCACATGCAGGAAGGACGTAGTCGTATTGAAGCAGCCTTGATGAGCTCGCGGGAATTGCTCGCCCCCATCATCGCAATGACCTTTACCCTGGCCGCGGTCTACACCCCGATAGGGTTTGTTTCCGGGTTTACCGGCAGCCTGTTCCGCGAGTTTGCCCTGACTCTGGCCATTGCTGTGATTATCTCGGGCATCGTGGCCATCAGCCTTTCCCCTATTATGAGTGCATGGGTCTGTGCCGAGCGCGGGAAGGAAGGTTGGCTTACCAAGCAAGTGAATGCCGGTTTTGAATCCCTGCGCGATCGCTATGAGAAAATACTGGAAGCTTCTTTCCAGTGGCATTACCAGGTACTTTTCTTTGCGCTGTTTATCTCGGCATTAATGGTACCGTTTTATATGTTCTCAGCCACTGAACTGGCGCCGGTGGAGGACCAAAGTGGCATTTTCCTCATTGTTGAGGCACCACCTGATGCCTCGCTGGAGTACACCAACGACTACATGGATGATGTCATTGAGCAAATCCAGGAAAACATTCCTGGCCTGGAAATGATCTGGCAGGTGATTTCGCCAACTGGCGGCTTTGGTGGTATTGAACTGGTGAAATTTGATTCGCGAGAACAATCAGTGATGGAGATGCTACCTGAAGTCACTGCCCAGTTAAGCTCCATCACCGGATTGCGAGTATTTCCTTCACTGTCATCAAGTCTTCCCAGTCCCGGCCAATCCGATGTGGAAATGGTGGTGCAATCCACAGACAGTTATGAAAATATGGCAGCCTACGCCCAACAGTTGGTGCAGGCGGCACAGCAGAGCGGGCAGTTCCTGTATGCCAATACCAATCTGACGCTGGATCTACCGGAATATCGCATGCTGTTTAACCATGATCGCATTGCCGATCTTGGCCTTGATGTGAATTCAGTCAGCTCCCAACTCGCCACCATGCTGGCGGAAATGGATGCCAACCGCTTCAACTCAAATGGCAAAGCCTACCGCGTGATACCGTTGGTAGAAAATAGCGGACGCGCTACCCCCGATGCCATTCTTGACTTGATGATTCGAACGCCGGCAGCCGGCTTCATTCCCCTGCGCTCAGTAGTGGAGCTTGAACCGCTGACCAGCCCGAATTCGCTGAGTACGTTTAATCAGCAACGTTCGTTTCGTATTACCGGCGCTGCAGGGTCTGGCACCACTAGCGGACAGGCGCTGACTACACTGGAAAACCGCGCAGCGGAAATTCTGCCGGCAGATTACAGTATCGATTATGCCGGTATTTCACGCCAGTTAAGGCAAGAGGGAAACACCATGATCTCGGTACTGATGATTTCAGTCATTGTGGTTTACCTGGCACTGGTTGTGCAGTTCAATTCTTTTCGTCTGCCGCTGGTGGTCTTACTGGGGTCTGTACCACTGGCTCTTTCTGGCGCCATGCTGTTCAGTTTTCTCAGCCTGACCACCATTAATATTTATGCCCAGATAGGCTTTGTGACGTTGGTGGGACTGGTAGCAAAGAATGCCATTCTGATTACGGAGTTTGCTCACAAGCAGCAACTTTCCGGCATGGCAAAACTCGCTGCCATCAAGTCAGCCTCTCTGCTGCGCCTGCGTCCGGTGTTGATGACAACAGCAGCCACCGTGCTTGGTCACTTCCCTTTGGTTCTTGTTACCGGAGCTGGCGCAGAAGCGCGCAACAGTATTGGCATTATTCTGGTTGCAGGCATGCTCATAGGAACACTGTTCACCCTCTTTATTCTGCCTTCGGTTTATCTGTTACTGGCTGGCGAGACAGAATCCGATCATGCACAGAGAAGCGCTGATATGGACTCTGGTGATAGCAGTGAAACCAATAGTGATACTCTCATCCCCGTTTGAGAATGATAGCGCTCAGGAAGGTTTTCCTGGTACCCGAATATCCAGCACCATATCGACCACATCCTGGGGCGGTGCGGGAGTAAAGCGGCAAACTACCACTGAAATAATAAAATTCAGCAGCATCCCTACAGTACCAATTCCTTCCGGTGAAATTCCAAACCACCAGTTTTCTGCAGTATCTGCGGCAGGATTGATGAACTTGAAATAAATGATGTAGGTCGCAGTAAAGACTATGCCTGCAATCATGCCGGAAACTGCTCCCTCCTTGTTCATGCGTACCGAAAAAATACCCAGCACAATCGCCGGAAAAAAAGATGACGCTGCCAGGCCAAAGGCAAACGCCACCACCTGGGCAACAAAGCCGGGCGGGTTAATGCCGAAATAACCGGCAATACATACGGCAAAGAAAATGGCGATACGGGCAAACTTGAGCTCCTGTTTCTCTGAAATATTCGGCATCAGGTTACGTTTTAACAGGTCATGGGAAATTGAGGTAGAGATCACCAGCAACAAGCCCGCAGCGGTAGATAGCGCAGCGGCAAGCCCTCCCGCCGCGATCAGCGCGATAACCCAATTAGGCAGCTGGGCAATTTCAGGATTGGCCAGAACAATAATATCCCGGTCTACGTTTAGCTCATTAATGCCAGGATCGGCCACATACTGAATTCTGCCGTCACCATTCTTATCATCAAAAGTAATAAGATTGATATTTTCCCAGGTACGAAACCAGACGGGCATCTCGGTATACACCGCATTGTTTACTGTATTGATCAGATTGGTGCGAGCGAAAGCCGCAATTGCTGGCGCCGTGGTATAGAGAATGGCGATAAAAAACAGCGCATAGCCCGCTGATTTTCGTGCTGCCCTGACACTGGGGACAGTGAAAAAGCGAATGATCACGTGAGGCAAACCTGCGGTACCCATAATCAGCGCGGCGGTAATAAACAATACATCCAGAGAACTACGCACGCCTGCTGTGTAGGCGGCAAAGCCCAGTTCCTGATGCAGGCCATCAAGCCGATCAAGCAGATACCCTCCGCCCATGGACTCATTCAGTTCCGAACCAAAGCCAATCTGGGGAATCACATTGCCCGTCATCAGAATGGATATAAATACGGCCGGCACCATGTAAGCGAAAATCAATACGCAGTATTGGGCAACCTGGGTGTAGGTAATGCCCTTCATTCCTCCCAGCACCGCATAAAAGAACACAATGGTCATGCCGATCAATACGCCAAGATTAATGTCCACTTCCAGAAAACGTGAAAACACCACACCGACACCGCGCATCTGTCCTGCCACATAGGTGAAGGACACAAAAATGGCGCACACCACTGCCACCATGCGGGCCAGCTGACTGTAGTAGCGATCGCCAATAAAATCGGGCACCGTAAATTTGCCAAAGTCACGCAGATAAGGCGCTATCATCAGGGCCAGCAGGACATAGCCGCCGGTCCAGCCCATCAAATAAACCGACCCATCGCGTCCCATATACGACACGATCCCTGCCATGGAAATAAACGATGCTGCTGACATCCAGTCTGCCGCCGTCGCCAGGCCATTGGCCAGCGGAGGGACATGGGCTCCGGCAATATAAAACTCCTGGGTAGAGGATGCGCGCGACCAGATGGCAATGCCGATATAGACAATAAAGGTGATGCCTACGAAAATATAGGTTAAGAGTTGTAAACTCATAGGTTCATGCCCTGCTTGTCTTTATTATTTTAATGGGAGAAAAAAATCAGGAAGCCTGATCACTTTTTTCTTCTGCAAGAATGTCCTTTTCTTCATGATGGTATTTATGATTAAGGTTATCCATCATCTTCAAATAGACGAAAATCAATATCACGTAGACATAAATCGAGCCCTGCTGCGCCATCCAGAAGCCAAACTTGAACCCCCCGATACGAATAACATCCAACTGATCAACAAAAATGACAGACATCAGAAAAGAAACAACGAACCAGATCCCCAACAGTATCTTCAGTATGCGAATGTTTTCCTGCCAGTACTTATTGTCGTCTTCCCGCATAGCCCCTCGCTAATCCAATCTGCTTATTTGCTGATAATCGACTTTATTCTATGGTATTGGTTTCTGTCCAGACGAACCCTGCAGACCATGTCGGATGGCGGCTTGTCAGCCTTATCCGACCTACACGCTTATTCGACCTAGGCGCTACACCAGATTACCTTTTAATTTTTCGCTGCATCCTTCATGTCGGATGGCGGGCTATCGCCCTTATCCGACCTACACGCTTATCCGATCTACCTGCACCCGGTCACCTTTATCCTTTATCCGGGTTATTCTCCCAGCTTCCAGCCCGAGGTTATCGGATAACGCCGATCCCTGCCAAAGCCCTTTTTACTGATTCTCACCCCTACGGGTGCCTGGCGGCGTTTATATTCATTCAGGTCAACCAGTCTCAATACTCGCATAACCGTATCATGATCAAAACCTTTTTCGATGATTGCATGAGCGCTTTCATCACCTTCAATATAAAGCTCAAGTATCTGGTCAAGAATCTCATAAGGGGGAAGATTATCTTCATCCACCTGATCAAGTGCCAATTCTGCGGATGGCGGCCGCTCAATAATACGGGCTGGTATCATTTCAGCCTGAACATCGGCAGAAACAGTGTTCCTGTAACGTGACAGCGAATACACCAGCATTTTCGGCACATCCTTAAGCACATCAAAGCCACCGGCCATATCGCCATACAGGGTTGAATACCCCACCGCCATCTCGCTTTTGTTACCAGTGGTAAGTACCAGGTATCCCTTTTTGTTGGAAATTGCCATCAGCATCACACCGCGGCATCGTGCCTGCAGATTCTGCTCGGTCAGATCTACGGCGGTACCGGTAAACTCCTGTTCCAGACAGGACATAAAGCCTTCATAGACGTCTTCAATAGGGATAACCCGATAATTTACATTAAAATTTTCTGCCTGCTTGGCCGCGTCTTCAATACTCATGTCAGAGGTATATTTAAACGGCATCATGACAGCATGCACCCTGTCACTGCCGAGAGCATCAACCGCAATAGCCAGGGTCAGAGCAGAATCGATACCGCCGGAAAGCCCAAGCACAATCCCCGAAAATCCATTCTTGATAACATAATCATGCAGGCCTAGTACCAGTACTCTGTATATCAACGCCTCTTTCGCCGCTACAGGGGCTATATCGCCATTTGCGATAGTGACGGCCCCACCATCATGTTTTATATGAACGCTTGTCAGGCTCTCTTCACAGGCTGGAGCAAGCACCCTGACGCTGCCATCACCATCAACAGCCATGGAGCAGCCATCAAACACCAACTCATCCTGACCACCCACCAGGTTTACATAAATAATCGGCAATGCCGCTTCCTGCTGTCTGGCATGTAATGCACCCAGCCTGCTGTGATATTTATCTATGTGAAAGGGGGAGCCGTTTATATTGATCATTAATTCGGCACCGGCAGCTTTAGCCTGCGCCATTGGACCTGGCTCCCAAAGATCTTCGCAAATAGTGAAACCTGTCGGAATATTATTGATGCTCAATACACAGGCCTGTGAACCGGCAGTAAAATAACGCTTCTCGTCGAAAACCTGATAGTTGGGAAGAATCTGTTTTTTATAGGTGGCAAGCGTATTCCCCTGGTAAATAACACAAAGCATATTGTAAAGACGCCCCTCATCCCTGCCGGGGTATCCAATAACCAGATGGCTATCGAACTTACATGCCTTGATTGCGTCCAGAGCCGACTCGATTCTGATGTCCAGACTGGCTCTTAACAACAGATCTTCAGGAGGATAGGCAGTAAGTACCAGCTCCGGGAAGACAATGACATCAGGCCGGCCCTGAGCCAGAATTTTTTCTGCCGTTTTAATGATGAGCTCGGCATTTCCCGGGATGTCACCCACCAGTGGATTCACCTGGGCCATTACTACGTTCAGGGTATTATGATTTGCCATGGGTCGGGATTTTAAAAACCTGTTTTACAGTGAAAGCGTATAATAATTTTGACATCTGTAGGATGCCAGCTAAAACACATTAAAAGGAATATAAAAGGCATGGACACCTGAGCTGCCTCTATGGATATTGTCATACAGGTGCGGTATTGTCTGCCTCTAGGCACTTATTATAAAGAATTTTTATGGGATTAATCAGACTTGCAATTTTTGCTGTGGTGATCTGGATGTTCTGGCGTCTGATCAAGAACTTTCTGGCCAAACAGGCAAAAATGAACAAAAAAGAAAGCGGCAAACTGGAACAGGGCAATATCGTGCTTTGCGAGTATTGCTCGGTTCATGTGCCAGAGCAAAAAGCGGTATCCCATGAAAAACTGTGGTTTTGTAGCGAAAAACACAAAGAAAACTATCTTTCCGGTGATGACTGATTGTATCCGTCAATTTGCAGGCGGACCTTCTGCGTCTACCGAAAGCCGGCCTGTTGAGTCTTTCCTGATTCTTTCCCATGCCTCTCACTAAAAACAAAACTGACACTTCTCTGGAAAATCTGACGCAACAGCAAGATCAACGTGTCTTTGATGTTTACAATATCTACCGCTTCGTCCTGTCACTGATTCTGCTGATCAGCTTTGCATTCAGATCATTAACCTCAACGCTTGGCACTATCAACCCTGATCTGTTTGTTAACGTTGTAGTGATTTACATGGCATTTAATGCCATTGTTTTCTTCCGCGTGCTGCTTCCTCAAAGCAAAGGCCTGATGACTTCGCAATTTATCAGCGCCATTCTAATCGACATCGTCTTCATCATACTCATCAGCTATACCTGTGGTGGTGTAAGTAGTGGTATGGCTAACCTGCTAATCGTTCCTGTCGCTGCAGGCAGCCTTCTTTTTCGCTCACGCCTTAGTACTTTCTTCGCTGCAGTGGGCTCTATTCTCGCGATTTATAGTGAGGTTTATCTTTACCTGATTATTGATGATGGCATCGTCTATTTTGTCCAGGCCGGCCTGCTGGGTTTAAGCTTGTTTGCCGTATCCTGGTCACTGCAGTACCTCGGTGGAAAAATCAGGCAAAACGAACTGCTTGCCTGACAGCAGGAAAAAGCCAGCATATCTGGAGCGGCAATTTCACGCCTGCAGGCCTATAGTTTTCTGGGAAATGTCAGGGAACTGGAGAATATTTTGCAACGCTCACTCGCCATGGCTGAGAACAATTTGATTCAGGTAACAGACCTTCCTGAACTGAATTCACCTTTGGAGGATAATCCTGCGGCTATTGAAGGCCAGTCTGAAACCACGCCAGCGAAGTTGCAAGAGATGGGAACGATTACAGCGAACATAGAGAACAAGCTTGAAACCAGTGAAGACTTTTCCCTGGAAAAACATCTGGAAGAAATCGAAACCGTTGCCATTAAAAAAGCGTTGGAAGAAACACGCTGGAACAAAACCGCTGCCGCCAAAAAACTGGGAATGACCTTCAGATCTTTCCGTTATCGACTGAAAAAACTCGGTATCGAATAATCAGGGATTTTCTAAGCAGACTCCTGGACCTTCAATTCTCTGGGCATAGAAAAAACTATATTTTCCTCCACCCCATGCATCTCCTTTGGTTCTTGCCCGCCCATTTCAACAATTCTTTCGATCACTTCCCTGACCAGCACTTCCGGGGCTGATGCACCGGCTGTTACGCCTATTGCATGTTTACCGTTAAACCAGCTTTCCTTGATCTCTCCGGCATGATCTATCAGGTAAGCCTCGCTACCCATGCGCTCCGCCAGTTCCTTTAAGCGGTTTGAATTTGAGGAATTGGGAGAGCCAACCACCAGTACCAGATCATTCTCCAGGGCCAGTTGCTTCACTGCATCCTGACGGTTCTGGGTGGCATAACAAATATCTTTTTTACGGGGTCCGGCTATAGTGGGAAAGCGTTCATGGAGGGCATCAATTATGCGCGCAGTATCATCCATTGATAGCGTCGTCTGGGTAACATATGCCAGGTTATTGTCATCTTTAACAACAAGGTTCTGGACATCGTCTTCTGATTCCACCAAATAGATACAGCCGCCATTACCGGTATCGTACTGGCCCATAGTGCCTTCTACTTCCGGATGAAAGGCATGACCAATTAGGATGCACTCGCGTCCCGCATTACTGTACTTGACCACTTCCAGATGAACTTTCGTTACCAGGGGACAAGTCGCATCAAATACCCGCAGCCCAAGGTCATCAGCTTCATCTTTTACATGCTGTGATACACCATGAGCACTGAAAATAACGATGGAAGGGTTTCCTTCAGCGTCCTGTGAGGGAACATCTGATAACTCATCCACAAACACAGCACCACGATCGCGCAGTGACTGCACCACAGTTTTGTTGTGCACCACTTCATGACGAACATATATGGGCGGACCATAGATATCCAGGGCCCGATTGACAACATCAATGGCACGATCAACACCGGCACAAAACCCTCTCGGATTGGCCAGATTTATCAGTAATGGGTTACCTGCTGAATTGTCTGCTGCGTTCATGGTTTCCTTTTACCCCGGCTACAGCGAAGTTTCACTGGGGGATACCGCGTGAATTTTGACCCGAAACTGAATATCTCTGCCCGCCAGTGGATGATTGAAATCAATCTCTACCTTGTCGGCATCAAATTTACTGATCATGCCCGGTTGTTCATTTCCGCCACTGTCAGTGAAGTTTATCATCAGGCCAATCTCCATGACTAAATCTGCCGGGAATCTGTAACGCGGAAAACTGTGAATATTTTCCTCCCGTGGCTGCCCGAAGGCCTGAAGCGCCGGTATTAGCTGTGTTTTTTCTTCACCGGCACGCATACCAAACATGGACAGTTCAAACCCTGGCAGGAGATTGCCATCACCCACACTAAACTGCGCTGGCGCCTGATCAAAATTGCTGTCGATGATTTCCCCTGGCGCCAATGCAAGTTCAAAATTCAAGGTGACCTGCTTTCCCGGTCCTACCTGGTCATCCACATAGTCTGCCAACTCATGAACTGTCGCTGGCTTCTGCCCAGCGTTGACGTCCTGATTATCCAGAGTGATGTCGTTAAGGGTAATTTTTTCCATGGTCTAAAAACCGGTTTCAGATTGCGCTATTGCGGCCATTGGTCTGCCTGTAATCCAGAAAAATATCCAGAATCATTAAGCCGGCACCGATGGTGATAGCCGCATCCGCAATATTAAAAGTAGCAAAACGATAGTCCATAAAATACAGACTGATAAAATCGATGACATAACCCGCCAGCATACGATCAATCAAATTACCCACGGCGCCGCCCAGAATAAGGGCCAGGGAAAATCCAAGAAGCCTCTGGGTTTTCGGTAAGTTAATCAGCCAGCCCGCCAGAAAAATGCTTACCACGATGGAGATTCCTGTCAGCAACCAGCGCTGCCAGCCACCGGCATCATTAAGAAAACTGAAGGCTGCACCCCGGTTATAGGCAAGCAGTAAATCAAAACCCGGGATAACCGCTACCGGCACATGTTCTGTCAGATTGCTATTACTTACGAATTTACTCAGCTGATCGACCACTACTATTAACCCGGAAATAGTGAATAAGGCCAACAAACTGTGGGATTTCTCTGAAGCTTTCTTACTATCCATGATTTACGCGTCTCTGAACACTCATGCTGTTTGCAGACCCTGTAATGAATGCCGTGCCTGTTCAATATCAAGCGCCATCTGCTGTTTCATGCTTTCCAGATCAGGAAATTTGATTTCATCCCTGATTTTCCTGACAAAACTTACCACCAGGCGTTTATCATAAATATCTTTATCAAAATCAAAAATATTCACTTCCAGTTTAGCAATATCGCTGTTTTCCACCGTCGGGTTGAAACCAATACTGGCGATGCCCGGCAGGGTTTTACCTTCAAACTCAACAAGCACACTGAAAATACCATGCATTGGAAGTCTGCGTCCTTCCAGGTCGATATTGGCCGTGGGTATTCCCAACTCCCGCCCCAGTTTTTTCCCGCTCTCCACACGGCCGCTTACACTATAGTAACGCCCAAGCAGGGAACGAACCTGTTCACAATCTCCCTGTTCCAGACAATTCCTGACCAAAGTACTGCTGACCCGATGCCCGGCATATTTGAATGGAATTTCCCGAATCACCTCAAACCCCAGTTCATTTCCCTTTTCCTGTAATAGTCGAAAATCGCCTTTGCGATTTTTACCAAAGCGAAAATCATCACCCACTATCAAGGCTTTCACTCCCAGACCCTCAATAAGAAATTCCTGAACAAAGGCTTTCGGCGCCTGGTTACAAAGCGCATTGTCAAAGGTCATTCGGAATACTGCGCTGACCCCATAAGAAAGCAGATAATCCACTTTCTCCTGAAATGGGGTCAGGCGCGGCGCGGCATTGGCAGAGGAAAAAAATTCTTCCGGGTGGGGTTCACTGACGATAACGACAGCCGGCAAACCTCTGACATCGGCGGTGCGGCACAGGGTACTTAGCACATGCTGGTGACCAATATGCATGCCATCATATTTGCCTATGGTAGCAACACAGCCCTGATGGACTGCGCGGAAAGATGGAAAATCAGAAAAAACACTCATGGCATCTGCTTGTTAACAAAAAGCCGGCTATTATATGCCAGTGCGGCAGGCTGATACATCAAGATTGTCCAAACACGTCTTTAAACACTATGACGGAAATTGGAGGGTCGGACCCCGCATGCCAGCAATGTCAGCGCATAACTCAACGCACCGGCCACACACAGAATACTCAGGTTAGTAATTCGCGACAGGGTACTCGCATTAATCCATAGCTCCAGGCTGCTGCCAGAGAGAAAGAAATTCAAAACCAGCACCATCACAACATTGGCAGCAAGCGCCTGAAACAGATAAATCACCCAGTGCACCCGAAAGTGAAAAACCCCCGTTTTAACCAGACCCAACAGCAATAGCCCGGCATTAACAAATGCAGACAGTGAGGTGGCCAGCGCCAGCCCCACATGAGCCAAAGGTATGATTAGCATCAGGTTGAACACCATGTTGCTCACCATGGCGATCACCGCATAGCGCACCGGGGTAGAAGTATCCTGCCGGGAAAAGTAGGCCGTTGCCAGAACTTTAATACTCATAAAGCCCAACAGCCCCACAGCATAGGCCTTTAGACTCATAGCGGTTGGTGTCACCGATTCAGCCCCGAATGCCCCATGCTGGTAAATGGTGACAATCATCGGCTCTGCCAGCACGATCAGGGCCAGTGTGGCCGGCAATCCAAGCAGCAAAATGGTGCGCAAACTCCAGTCCAGGGTCTGGATAAATTGCTCTGTCTCCTGCGCCGCATGAATTCTGGATAGGGTTGGCAGAATCACTGTCGCGATGGCGATGGCAAAAATTCCCAGCGGCAATTCCATAAGACGATCAGAGTAATACAGCCAGCTCACAGCGCCATCGCCCTGCAAGGCAGTGGCCAGAACAGTATCAAGCAGCAGGTTGATCTGGCCCACAGAGACACTGAACATGACCGGAATCATCAGGGCAATTACCTTGCTGACACCTTCATGCCTGGGCTTTAGTCTGGGCCTGGGAATGAGTTTCAGATGATTCAGAAATGGCAGCTGAAACATCAACTGGATAAAACCGGCAATCAATACTCCCCAGGCCAATGCCACCACCGGTTCTGCCATCATCGGACTTAGCAGCAAGGCACAACTGATCAGAGTAAGATTCAACAGGATCGGTGTCATTGCAGGCACGGCAAAGCGGCCATAGGAATTGAGAATCGAACCGGCAAATCCGGTCAGTGAAATAAGCAGGATATAGGGAAAGGTGATACGCAGCATTTTCACCAGCAAGGCAAATTTATCCGGAGTATCCAGGTAACCGAAAGCAAAAAGCCCTCCCAGCAAGGGCGCAGCAACAACACCTATCACGGTGACAATACACAAAATCAGCGACAACCGACCCGCCACGTGATCTACCAGTGCCTTGATGTCTGGAAAGGATCGGTTTTTACGGTATTCAGAAAGTACCGGTACAAAGGCCTGGGAAAATGCGCCTTCGGCAAACAGGCGCCGCAGGAAGTTGGGGATTCTAAAGGCGACAAAAAAGGCATCAGCAGCGGGCCCATCCCCGAATACCGCGGCAAAAACGATCTCACGCACCAGCCCAAGTATTCGCGAAAAAAACGTCATCAGGGAAACCACCAGACTCGACTTCGCTACCCCGGTCTGTTTCGACCTGTCTTCAACTGCCTGCACGCTGTGTATTTCTCCGGGTTCACACCTGAAACCGCATATTAACACAGCATTTGTTGTCCAATAGCATGGTCTGGGAGTTGACAAATACCCTTTAAAACTGCATGATTCGCGTCTTTTTTCAGTAAGCAAAACTTGTGTTTAACGGATTCACCTCCGGGCAACAGCAAAATACTGATAATACGTAACCAATTCAAAGCTTAAAAAGCTACATAAAGACATAAAGAAAGGAGCCCCCTTTGGCAAACTCTCCACAGGCTCGTAAAAGGGCAAGACAGGCAGAAAACCGACGCAAGCACAATTCAAGTGCACGTTCCATGGTGCGTACCTATATCAAGAAGGTCACTGCAGCCATTGATAGCAAAGATTATGATCAGGCAACCACTGCCTATAATGCAGCCGTTCCCGTCATTGATCGACTTTCTGACAAGGGTATTATTCATGCCAACAAGGCTGCTCGTCATAAAAGTCGCCTGAACAGCGCTATCAAGGCACTTAAAGCCTGATTCAAGCCTGTTTGGCTTGTTAAGCCAATGATTTTATTGAGAAACCGGCAATAGCCGGTTTTTTAATACCTGCTGAATAAGCACCCAAAAAATATGCAAAGGGATCAAGCCATCAGTTATAATCAGCCCGTCTGATTGTACAAGTCAGTCATAAACAGTTTGGGGGAAGTATCAATGAAGTTAATCAAGATTTTTAGTCTGTGTGCCAGTTTGATGCTGGTGCCTTCTGCATTCGCACACCACTCGTTTCAAGCCACTTATGACATGGATTCCATGATCGAGATTAAAGGCAAACTGGTGCAGATGAATTTTCGTAACCCCCATGCCTCGGTAATGGTTTTGGCACCGGATGAAGATGGTAATGAGCAACGCTGGGGTGTTGAATGGGGTGGTGCCACACTGCTGATGCGACAGGGACTGACCAGGACTTCTTTCAAACCGGGTGATGAAGTCATCATTACCGGACAACCCTCAAGAGACCGAAGCGATTACCGCATGCGCATGGAAAGCATTCTGCGCCCGTCAGACGGTTTTGGCTGGGGCTTCTCTGAAGATCAAACCTTCGATTAATAATTTGGTGGCTACTGGCCACTGAAATAAAAAAGGCCGCTTATGCGGCCTTTTTTGTGTTTGCATCCTGCTTTTGTTCTGAACTAGGCCCACGCAGTTCGCCTGATAAAGCTCAAATTTTAGTAGCGTCATGAGCGAAGGCTAATCGAGGCAAAAATGTGCGCAGGGAGGCAGTGTGCACCTGACACATGACCGACTGAGCACAGTTTTAACGAAGAGTAGCCGAGCGTAATAGCTACTGCAGATCACATCCTTACTTAACTACACACTCAGAAGGATTCCATTTGGAATCATCAGCCTCTCTCTTGAAATTGGCACTGGTAGTAAACAACTGGGTCAGATGCTCAGGATCCTCAAGCACCGAGATCACAGTCAGATACTCAGTCCCATCGCCACCTACCAATAATTCAAAATATTCTCTCAGTTGGGCCTGTGTGCCATAAGGCACGCCATTGCGACGCAGGTATCCCGGTGACATCTCAGTGGTCACTGCATTGATACTGCCACCAGTCACAGCGCCTCCAAAACCACCTTCCCTTTCAATCTGCCAGCTGGCGCGGGTGACACCCTGAAGGGTACCGGTACCTTCATTATCCTGTGCTGGTCCAAACTTGAGTAGCCGCGTCTGCATGCCGGCATCGGTATCAATCTGCAGGACATTATCGCTTGCCCAGTGAATATTCAGGCGGGTAGGAATTCGCATCAAACCACCAGCACCATAGGCCTTACAGGCGTTGCCTGAGGCCAGATCAACATCAGGGTCCCAGGCATCGGCAATTTCCCTCCCCCTGGGCGTCAGGCCTATACCCTCGTAGTCGCCAGCTGGCGCGACAACCATTCTGAAGCGCCAATCCTCAGTCACCAGCGATACCCAGTTACCTGTAATATCAATGGCCGCCATTTCCTGAGCAGATTGCTGCTGTCGGCCTGGCTGCGCTGATGCATCCAATGCAGATAGCAGAAGAAGAGTCGACAAAATTACTTTGATCATGCTTTTTTTCATATGCCGTTCCTTAATCTTCCAGTGTCATGTAGGCTGCAGTAACAAAATTTTCCGTTGAGAAAATCCCCTGCCCGGCCCAACGTGGATCGTAGTCTCTGGTGGGTCTGGCTGCGAGAACTTCTTCCAGACTCATGCCACGCTGTTTCATATCAAGGATGCGATCCCTGATAATTGTCAGCATTTCGCGCCAGTTAATGACATCTCCAATATCACTCAGTCTGCCATGGCCAGGAATGACCAGAGTGCCACCGTCCTGACCATACTCGGGAATGATGAGATCAATAATTGAATTGGCCGCATCAATAAAGCCCTGCAAAGTGCCACCGGAAGACATATCAATAAAAGGATAAAAACTGGTGATATAGGCATCCCCAGTGGTTATCACGTCGGATTTTCGAAAAAAAATAATACTGTCACCATTGGTGTGGGCATTGGGTTGATGAATAATCCGCACCCCTTCGCCATTGAAGTAGAGATCTTTTTTCTCGGCAAAGTATGTCATGGTGGGCCACATCTCTGTGCTCATGTTGTCGTCACCCGCCATATTCAACAGCACATTTTCATGGGCAAAAATGGTTGCGCCTTCTCCGGCATTGGACAGGGACGCGCCAACATTACCGCCACTGGGGGTAAATCCCGCCGCCTTTAATTCGGCATTACCGCCTACATGATCACCATGATGGTGGGTATTGATGATGTAACGCAGTGGTTTATCAGTCAGCGCCCTGATTGCTGCCAGGTTTTTATCAGACAACTCGGCATACTGGGTATCAATGATCAGGATGCCGTCTTCACCAGTCTGGACAGTGATATTGCCACCGGCACCCACCAGCATATAAATATTGTCACGTACTTTAAGGGTCTGGATTTCTACCGCATCAAAGTCAGTTTGTGCCTGTGCTGTTGATACAACAGGCGTTTGCGAAAGCATGATGGAACTTACCAAAGTCAGGACCATGGCAAACAGTTTGTGTAGCGTGATGTTCTTCATAATTACTCCTGCCCTGCTCGTAATTCACTGGGTTTTGGCAGCTCCTGCAAACGCTCGATATATTCCGGATACATGGTGTTGGCTCCACCCATGGCGGCTTCCACAGGAATATCATGGCGCTCGGAATAAATCAGCAAATCAGGATTGGTTCCCGGCAGGTGATGGGGAATATAGCCAGGCTCCCTGACCATTTCGATCACCGGGTCACAGGGATAATTGCCCACCTGACTGTCGATGGAATAAATATAGTCACGGTTCCTGATGAAAGGTTCATCCAGGTAAACAGGATCATCAATAATCACAGTCCAGGTCAGAATGTCGTCATGTCGAATAAAATATTCGGTCACGGTGGCCTGGTCACTGCGGGCAACCCCGTTGCGGCGCAGCCAGCCTTCCTTGAGATGAGTGGTTTTAACTTTCAACTGATGAGCTACCCATTCGCCGGTAGAGTAGCCCATGGCGGTATGTTGAGCATACTCAGGCGGGTGCTCGCGACCATCCATCCAGATAGTACGGCGGGTTTGCCAGGCAAAATGTTGTATGCGTATGGCAATTAACTGTTCAGTGATGGGCTCTCGTTCTTCCCAAATACGGATATTGGCAAAACTGCTGGCATAATCAGAAGGATGCACACGACACTGGTATTCAGGCAGGGCTATAAGGGAAGCGCTCCAGCTTTGCGCGCGCAATCTGTCAGCATCGTTGAGAGGAAGTCCGGCATAATCACCAAGCTCAGGCCCCGGTAAGCGGTCAGGAAAATCCTCGCTGTAATTACCGACCCAAACGCCAGAAAAGTTTTTTTCTGCCAGCGCAGAAAAGCTGGCAATGGAAAATACAAACAATAGTGAAACACGGCAACAGATTTTGCCCATGAAGTCCCCCTGACCGGTGAAAATACTAACTCTGTTTTATGGAAATTATTCTAATGTAAAACCCCGCTAACATAGCGATGGGGGCCAATTCTGTCAAATAGAATGAAGGGGTTAGGTTACGGCTCAATCCAGTAAAATCTTGTGGTAAGAGAAGAAATAAGCGGAGGGGCTTTTCAATAAGCCGATATCGGTCTGAAAGAGTTAGGAATACCGCTAATTAGCTAAAGCAGAACCAGGTTATCCCTGTGGATTATTTCGTGATCACCTTCATAGCCCAATAAAGAAAAAATTTCTTCACTGGAATGACCAATGATACTGGCCGCTTCGTTGGCATTGTAATTCACCAGGCCACGGGCAACGGGATTACCCTTTTCATCGACACAGCTAACCACCTCACCACGCTGAAAGTTTCCTGAGCTGGAGGTGATTCCTACTGGCAGCAGACTCTTGCCTGATTCCTTTAATACTCTTACTGCGCCGGCATCGAGGGTGAAGACACCTTTCACTTTAAGGTGACTGGCAAGCCATTGCTTGCGCGCCGCCAATGGCTCGCTTTCAGGCAGCAGCAGCGTGCCCACTTCAGCCCCCTCACGCAGCATTGCAAGAATCTCAGGCTTCCTGCCGTTAACGATACAGGTAGCTGTACCCGATCTGGCAGCCAGTCGTGCTGCCTTCACCTTGGTCAGCATTCCACCACGTCCAAGATCACCATGACCGGTGCCAGCGAAATCAAACAGCTCATCATTATTACTCTGCGCCTGGCTCACCAATTTGGCCCCTGGATTATTTCGCGGATCAGATTCATAGAGTCCATCCTGGTCCGTAAGTATGACCATGGCATCGGCATTGATCAGGTTGGCCACCAGTCCCGCGAGCGTATCGTTATCGCCAAAACAAATCTCATCAGTTACAACCGTATCATTCTCATTCACCACCGGTATCACGCCAAGATTAAGCAAGGTCATCAAGGTTGTGCGAGCATTTAAATAACGTTTTCTATTGGACAGGTCATCATGGGTAAGAAGAATCTGGGCGGTATGCAGGTCGAATTTCTTGAATTCGGTTTCGTAGGCCTGGATCAGCCCCATCTGGCCAACAGCGGCAGCAGCCTGCTGTTCATGGATGGCAGTGGGTCTGCCTTTTAGTCCCAAGCGCAACACCCCTTCTGCCACAGCACCGGAAGAAACGAGCACCACTGAAAGACCGGCATCATGAAAGGCAGCAATCTGTTTTACCCAGCTTGCCATACTTTCCCGGTTCAGCCCTTTCCCGTCATCGGTGAGCAGGGAGCTGCCGATTTTAACGACCCAGGTTTTGGCTGCTGTCAGTGTCTGTCTGTTACTCACCTTTAATCCCTTACATATTCCACTTCGACGTCATCATCAAAATCATCATCCAGCTCATCAGCCGATACCTGATCCTTCTTTTCTTTCCAGGCTGTTTTTACCGCCTCAATACTCTGGCGAATTTCAAACGCCATAAGCTGATCCAGTTCATGCTGCTGTTGGCGGTAGTCTTCGTCTTCCTCAAAGCGCAGATTCGCCTCATTTATTGAGCGCATCAGGGCTTCACTTAATTCCTTAGTGCCCTGCCCGGAAACTGCCGAGATACGGTGCACAGGCCCATTCCAGCCCAGCCTGTCCACTATTGCATTACACACGGCATCTGCTTGTGCTGAAGGTAACAGATCAATCTTGTTAAGCACCAGCCAGCGCTCTTTTCTTGCCAGAGCTTCACTGAAATTCTCCAGCTCCCTGATAATGGCCAGGGCAGCATCCGCTGGATCACTGCTATCCAACGGTGCAATATCCACAAGATGCAATAATACCCGGGTACGCGCCAGATGCTTAAGAAAGCGTATGCCCAGACCCGCGCCTTCTGAGGCGCCTTCAATCAGGCCCGGAATGTCCGCCATGACAAAACTGTTGTCTTCACCGGCACGCACAACGCCCAGATTGGGCACCAGCGTGGTAAAAGGATAATCCGCGACCTTTGGCGTGGCAGAGGACACTGCCCTGATCAGGGTCGACTTGCCAGCGTTGGGCAACCCCAGCAGGCCAACATCCGCCACCACTTTCATCTGCAGTAACAATTGTCGGCTCTCACCTGGCGTGCCATTGGTGGTTTGCCTGGGAGCGCGGTTGGTACTTGATTTAAAGCGCATATTGCCCAGTCCGTGCTTACCACCCTGGGCAACCAGCAAGCGTTCACCGGGTTTCAACAGGTCACCAATCAATTCATCAGTATCAACGGCATAGATACTGGTGCCTACCGGCACACGCACCTCAAGATCTTCACCACTGGCGCCGGTACATTGTCTGCCTCGACCCTGCTGCCCTGACTTGGCGCGATAACGTGGCTGAAAACGAAAATCTACCAGCGTGTTCAGGGACTCATCTGCCACCAGAAAAATACTGCCACCGTCGCCGCCATCGCCACCGTCAGGCCCCCCTTTTTCTATGAATTTTTCCCGCAGAAAGCTCATGCAGCCATTGCCGCCTTTACCAGCCTCGACCAGTATTTCTGCTTCATCAACAAATTTCATAGGGGTGTCCTGAAACTGACTGTTTTGGTAAAAAAAAACCCTGTCATGGACAGGGCTTTTTAAATTCTAACTTAGCCTGCTAGCTATCAGGCTGTCGCTGTCTCAATACTGACAAAACGACGGTTTTTGGGGCCCTTGACCTCAAATCTCACCACGCCATCAGCTTTTGCAAACAGGGTGTGATCTTTACCACAGCCCATGTTGGTGCCAGGGTGAAAGTGAGTGCCGCGCTGACGCACAATTATATTACCAGCAAGAACCTGCTCACCACCAAAACGCTTGACGCCAAGTCGCTTCGAATTGGAATCTCTACCGTTATTAGTACTACCGCCTGCTTTCTTATGAGCCATGATGCACTCCTGTTTTATAACTTCAATTGTATCTGTAGTTCATTAATAAGCTGAATTCAGCTTCGTGTATTGCCGAATCAGTCTTTCTTTTCAGCCTTTGCTTTTGCCTTTGGGGCTGCTGCCTTTTTAGGAGCTGCTTCTTTCTTCGGAGCTGCTTCCTTCTTTGGCGCTGCCTTGGCTTTCTCACCTGAAGAAATTCCTGTGATTTTCACTTCAGTAAACCACTGGCGGTGTCCCATCTGCTTTTTGTGATGCTTACGACGTTGGAACTTGATGATAGTGACCTTATCACCGCGACCATGACTGATAACTTCAGCAGTGACATTACCTTCAACATAGGGTGTACCAATTTTTACATCAGCACCTTCACCTACCATCAGGACCTTATCAAAATTTACCGTATCACCAGTACTGGCTTCGATCTTTTCAAGCTTCAGCACTTCACCTTCTGAAACCCGGTGCTGCTTGCCGCCACTTTCAATTACCGCGTACATATTTTGCTCCAATAGCGTTATTGCTATTCAGATATTGTTCTTTGAACCTAAATTAACTGACCTGGCTCTATAAAGCCGATTATCTTTTAATCCAGACTACGCCACTTAAGCATCTTACCAACACCGCTAATGTGTTCCAGCAAACTGATACCAAACTATTACCGTCTGGAACACGGTGTTAATATTATGCGCAAATGCAGTCAGGCTTTGGGCCGGTCATTACGAGGGCGGGAATTGTACGGGAACAACCCTGCTTTCGCAACAAAATCAGGGGATTTTTTAGCATTACCGGCATCTCCCTTGCCGGAATCAGCATTGGGCCTGAAAAGCCCGTAATCCTTGACTTTAACCATCCCCAAAACTAGCATGCGAAACTCTTTTTCAGAGCAGACTATGGCTTCACGAATCCAACAGATCGTCGCTGATGATTTTGCCGCACTTAATCAGACTGTAGTAGCGCAACTTCATTCAGAGGTCCCGCTGATAGAAAGCATCGGGCATTACATTATCGAGGCTGGCGGCAAGCGCATGCGCCCGGTACTGGTATTGCTGTGCAGCAAGAACCTTGGCTACAGCGGAAATGACCATATCGAGCTGGCCACCGTCATAGAATTCCTCCACACCGCAACATTACTGCATGATGACGTCGTTGATATGTCAGAAATGCGCCGGGGACGCCCAACGGCTAATACGCGCTGGGATAATCCTTCCAGTGTACTGGTCGGTGACTTCATTTACTCACGCGCCTTTGAGCTGCTGGTCGGCATTGGCAATATGCAGATCATGGACGTCATGGCCAGCACCACCAATAAAATATCCGAGGGAGAAGTGCTACAGCTGGTGAATCAGCACAATCCCCAGGCAACTGAAGCAGACTATATGCAGGTAATTCACAATAAAACCGCTATATTGTTTGCCGCGGCCTGCAAGACCGCGGCAATTCTTGCCGGTGCCAGCGAGACTATTACCGAACAGTTACATCAATTTGGCCTGCAGGTAGGCATTGCCTTTCAACTGGTGGATGATGTACTGGATTTCTCCGGCTCCAGCGAGGCTATGGGAAAAAATATCGGTGACGATCTGGCCGAAGGAAAGCCTACCCTGCCGCTGATTTATGCCATGCAACATGGCTCGGACAAGGAAAGTAAGCTGATTGAAGAGGCCATCAAGTCAGGAGGGCGCGAGCATCTGGAGGCGATAATCGAGGCCGTAATTCGTTCTGGTGCACTGGATTACACCCGCGCCAAGGCAGGTGAAGCTATAGATATTGCCATGAACTGCCTGACTTGCCTGCCGGAAAATGAATATCGGGATGCGCTGAAACAGGTGGCTGAGGCCGCATTGAATCGGGAAAGCTAGTGAGGTTTAATCTAAGCGATAATGACATCATCCCCGCACTGGATACTGCCGCTGCGTAGCACCTTGCACACCACCCCACCGCGAAACCCCATCTGCAGAGACCTGAATAATTCCGGGGCCTGATTTTCCAGTTTGTCATGAGGAAACATTTCCCGGTGAATTTCAAATTCAGCCTCGCCAATCTGCAGCCTTTTGCCAAGATCCGTGGGCAAAAATTCAAACCCCTTGATTAACAAACTGGAGCCATGATCCAGCCAGGGTCGTTCCTGACCGGTTTCATGACAAACCTTTACCCATGACTCCTTGCTCAGCACTGCCACTTCACCGCCGCCAAGCAGGTCAGACCTGTCTCCCTGGAGTCCATCAGCGATGGTCACATGTGCGGCAAATACTTCTTCTCTGGCACCGTCATCGTTTTGACTTCTGGCAATACTTTGTAACTGAATTTTCATGATTTGATGCTTCCTGGTATCTATCACTGAGCTGCAAATAAAGTTTATCAGCATCCATGCCAGGGTTCCTGTTAATCCGGCTTTCTTGCCAAATGCTTGCTGGCTATAAACTGGCTATAAATATGCAGAGGGTTCAGCAAAAATTTACCTGATTTGTACAAATTGCTTGGACAATCTCCTCACTGCGCCCTATCTTGTGCCCATGTCTCTATTACGACTTTAGTACCTTATTGGTTTCTGTTATCTGAATCAAAACTATGACTAAAAAATACCTCCTGATTATTCCAGGCGTCATTATTTTCATCATTGGGATAGCATATCTGTTTGCCAATTACCGATTAAAAACCGTTGTTGACTTCCGGGTTGATGAATTAATTGCCAGTGGTGATTACCAGGAAATTACCTATGACTCTGTTGGAATTCAATTCAATGGCGAGATCGCTCTGGAAAATCTGTATGTCATTGACAGTAACAGCAATGAATACATTCTGGAGAATATACGAATATCCGAATTTGACTACTTTAACGAGGTTCCCCACCACCTTCACCTGTCGGCCCAAGGGCTGCGTTTTCCTGCAGCAGCGCCTGCATTCGGTGATGGACCTGATAATTTACTGAATCATTATATTGCCACCATGATGGATCAGAACCTTTTGCCCATGAGCATGAACTATCGCTATGATTTTGATCCCGCAGATAACGACCGAATGGATATAGACGCAGATATTTCCCTGCCTGACGCCTTCTTTCTCGGTATGAAGGCGCAGATAAATAATGTGCCCATGGCAGGACTTAATGAAAATACCTCTGACAATGTCAACGAGCCATACGGCGTTTCCGTCATCTTACAAAATGCCGACATTCCTGCTGCGTCGATATCATTAAGAGATGATGGCATGGTCGCGAATATATCTTCATTGCAGGGCAATGCATTGGGGATAAGCGGTGACGAATACCGCCAGCAACTATTGGAACAGTTACAGGCAGCGGCTTTGTTTGTTCCTCCCCAAATGCAATCTTTGGCTCAGGATTTACTGAGTAATTTTGCTGAATTCATGACTGGAGAAAAAACACTGCGAGTAAGTATTACGCCGCAATATAATGGCAACATTCAACAGCTCCAACTGGAAATCATGGCAGCCTTCTATACCGGCGACATCGGGCGTATTGCTGAACTTCTGCAACTGGATATCGAGACGGTCGAGTAAGTAGTAAAACATCAGGCTGAAGCCATTTCCAAGGCACTATTGAACTACCAGCTTTATTCCACAGGCTCTATTACCAGCAGGGCTCCATCAGTTTCTTCAGTAAGCACATAAATCAAACCATCAGGACCTTGCTGAACATCACGAACCCGCTGTTTCAGGTCAGCCAACAGCCACTCTCTTCTCTGCTCGCCAAACTCATTAAAATTGATGCGCTCAATGTGTCCTGTTCCCGGCATGCGGGCGGTCATCAGGGCACCAACAAACAGATCGTTCTGCCATTGGGGGAACCTGTCCCCGGTGTAAAACATCAGGCCGGAAGTTGCGATAGAGGGAACCCAGAAAATTTCCGGCTGCACCAGACCTTCCTGCCAGGGCTGCTGGGAAACCCGGCTGCCGTCATAGTCACGGCCATAACTGACCAGCGGCCAGCCATAATTTTTCCCCGGCTGAATAATATTCACTTCATCGCCGCCCTGGGGTCCATGCTCACTGGCCCACAACTCACCAGTCACAGGATGAAAATCAATGCCTTCCATGGCACGATGACCAATACTCCAGATCTCAGGCAGATAGCCTTCCCTGCCCACAAAAGGATTATTTGCCGGAATAGAGCCATCATCGTTAAGCCGTAATAATTTACTGATATCACTCATTGGATTCTGGGGATTCTCAAAATCACGCCGAAAAGGCGACGACATAAACACCGTGCCATCATCGGCAAAACGCAAACGCGAACCATGACCACCGGCTGTGGTACTCCAGGCATCTGCAACGAACACATCCTCAACGTCTTCCAGGGCATTTTCAGCCTGATTCAGTCGCCCTCTTGCCATTACCGTGGTGGCATAATAATCAGCCCCTGCAGGGGGTGGTGCATTTTTCACATAGGTAAAATACACCAGCCTATTGCTGGTAAAATCCGGATGCAAAACAACATCCATCATACCGCCACCAGAGGCTACCTGCACTGCAGGTGCCCCAGTGACAATTTGTGGATCAAGCTTTCCATTTCTGATAATCCTGAACTGTCCGGCTTTTTCCGCAATCAGAATATTACCGCTGGGGAGAAAGGCCATACCCCAGGGATTTTGAATCCCTCTGGCGATGATGGAGACCTTGATTTTGGATGCCGGGGAATAAGTATCGTAGTACCAGGGTCCATCACCAAGAGCAAAGGGCTGGGCCAGTAGCGAGCCTGAAACGGCCAGCAAGAGCAGAACTGAAATCAGTTTTTTAATGTGAAACACTTGTCACCTCGTTAATTTTTTCTTTTCCAGTTATTTTTTTCAGTATAAATATGATGTCATTTTTTAATCGCTTTATACCACAATAGAGTCCAATAAAACTGACTCCAAGTCCGCCAGCAAGAAGAATCAGAACACCGAGATCCCATAATGGTCGCTGGTGATACCAGAAGGCAAAATCAAGACTATGCAGGCCGCTGTAGAGCCAGCGCTCTATTCTGCTGTTGCGATGAATCAGGCTCAGCAGCTCACTTTTATGGGGATCAACATAGATCCAGCTTTGCGCCGGGTCATTAAATTTGATGCGTAATACCGGCAGCGGTAATTGATTGTTGCGTGAGTAATAGTAATCATCATAATCATTGAGCAAGGCGTAATCAGTGACCTGGGCTTCCTCAATACTGGCGTCCAGCTTGCTCACCAGTGCCTGCGTGTCAAACTCTTCAATGATGCGAAAGCCATCAGCTGCGATAAGCAGGCTGTTGGAATCCAGCTGCCCGATTATGTTGTAAGGCTGATGCAAACGGTCACGCTTATCCATTTCCAGGCCAGTGCTTTCACTGTAAAGAGCAAGATAATGAGGCGCTGCACCAATCCAGCGAAATTCCACTTCCTTGATATCGCGCTGCACACCATTGCCCTGCGCCAGTGTTTGCCACCGGCTTGCATCAAAGGCCGGAAACGATTCCAGCTCCAGCAGTCCTTCCTGATAAACCCTCTCATCCACTCTCAATCCACGGGCATCAGACCAGGCAAAGGGCTCCATGGAAAGCATGCCGCTAAAGGACCAGGTCAGTACAAAAACACCAAATACGGTGCCCAGAATATAATGCCAGCGCATCAGCCCCCGATAAGGGATCGCCTTGCCTAGCTTGAACGGTCTGACTTTACGCCACTGGGTAAAACTCATGACCAGGCCAAGCAAGGCAAGCACGCAGCCAATACCCGACGTCCAGACTACGATGTCATACCACAGCGGCTGATTGGCGCGCAGGTCGGCAAAATAAAACCAGTGCGGGATAGTGCCAAGCCATGCCAGCAGACGACTCTGACGTGTAGTGTAGACAGCCACCTGGGCCCCGGTGGGTGATACATAGGCTTGCGTGGCATAATCATCAGCCACGCTGTATTTATACAGCGGCAATTCATTGGGAATGGCAATGGTCCACTGATCGGGGCGGGTCACCAGGCCTTCATAGGCAAACAGTTCAAGCGGAATATCGAGAAAATCACTGGCGATTTGTGCGCCCTGCTGTTGCGTCAGATCGGAAAGAAACTCGCCATTGTCTGCCCAAATAAAGGTACTGGGAAAGCGCGGCTCGGGAAATTCGTACACTGGCCTGCCCAACAAGGTGCGCAGGCGTGCTTCATAAGGGGAATACCCAAGCAGGTCAACGGCTTGCCAGGGAGTAATAGTCACGTCTTCGAAGTTGAGGGAACTGTCTCCTTCAATACGCATCTCATTGGTGATGCGTGGCATGCCACCCGCGTAGATCATCACAAAAGCGGACAGGAACCACACCACGAAGAGAAAACTCAGCGGAATGCCGATATAACGGTGGCTAAGAATAAGCAGGGTTTTAAACGCCCGCATGCCTGCTCCCCCCGAAGTGACAAAGATTCAATCTAGATAGCTGAGTGTAGCGAAATTCATCTTGCGCTTACAATCGAAACTATTATTGCCAATAGTTAATAACGCTTGTATTTCTTGATCACCCGACGATACCAGACGATGAACCCGCTGATAAACATAAATGCCGGCAATAAACCCAGAACAATCCAGATATAGGGCAATACCGGCCAGGAGCCGCGAAATCGGCCAAAATGCATATCGATCAGAAACAGCAGCCAGCCGTCCGGGCGATCAAAATCCTCCAGATCATTATCCATGGCATTGATAATAAAATCGAAGGGCTGGGGAAAGGCAAAGTAGATTGCTGTTATACCCCAGATTAAAAGCAGCAACAGTGACCAGAACCCTAAAACACTGTGCAGTTGCCAGAGTATACTATGTGAACTGTTGCGCCTGATCATCAGGCCCTCTTTCCAGCGCCGCCTTCCCTGCCACCAGATAATCACACCGGTAACGACCATCAACAGGAATAACAGTCCTCCGAACGCATTCACCTTGCGGCCTGTGGCACGCTCCATCAATAGATCGTCATGTAATCGCGTCAGCCACTCGACACTGCGAACCTGCCAGGGATAGGTATCACCGAGGTCAATTCCACTATAGTGATCAAAATATCGTGAAGACTCTTTTCCGTTTCGTTCCAGTACTACATAGGTAGCGCGGCGGGCGCGGGTGGGAGCAACAATATTGGTGACGCTATAGTCCCGATAAACTTCAGCGACTCTGGCTTCCAGTTCACTACCGGCAAGCGCTTCTCCTGTCTGCGTAGAGACCTCACTGGCAATGAACCAGCGGCTGAACTGGGGTCTGAGAACAACAGCAGATCCACTGACGCTAATAACCAGAATATAGAGACCCAGTGCTATGCCTAGCCATAAATGAATCTGGAACAGAGCGCGGCGAAAGAACGTGGTATTGGGAGCCTGGACCCAGCGCTGCCAATTATTCATCGTTGCCACATACCGCTGGGACGAACACTACTCATTGATTAATTTCCGCACGGTCTTTTCAGCAGACAGCGCCAGCCTGCTTTCCATGTAAAACAGGGCCGAGGGATCGATGTCGTTGCTTTCGATGATGGATGACTGTTCCTGCAAATGAGGAAAATTGTTATTGCCGAAGGCAATTAGCTGCTGAAGCATGATCAGTGCCGCAATAAATCCCAGAGTTTTGAGCGCGTCGATTTTCATTACAGGCTATTGGTAATTTCCGGAAAAACCTTATAAAACATCAACCAGGCCATTAGCAAAGTCAGACTGAGATTAAGGGTTTGCCCACAAACATAAAGGATCAGGGGTTTCCCGCCATGGAACTGGGATTTCAATTCACGAAAATTACCCGATAAACCAATGCTGGCAAAGGCCAGGCAGAACAACCAGCCACGCATATCCGAGGTGAAATCCAGCACCCCGTTTTCCACCAGCACGATGGCAGTATTCGGGTTTAAAGACTCATAAAGCAGGGAAAACAATATACTGGCCCCGAGAAAGCCCAGCACAAACTTGGGAAGGCGCAGCCATATTTCTGAAGCCCCTACAGTTTGACCTGCGTCCTTATCCACTTTGGTAGCCCAGTACACTGCGACACCAAACGCCAGCACCCCGATAAGGATATTCTGGATCATCTTGATGGTGGCTGCGACATTAAGCGCGGTATCACCAAGAAAGGCGCCCGCTGCTACCACGGCACCGGTGGCATCAATGGTGCCGCCGATCCAGGCGCCACCGAGCACCTCTGGCATCCCCACCGCATTGATCAAGGCAGGCAAGGCAACCATCATGATGGAAGTAAAAATCATCGATAGCCCGACCGCTGTAGTCAGCTCCTCTTTTGTCGCCTTGCACGCCGCTGCTGTGGCAATGGCCGCCGATACGCCACACACTGACATATCAGCACTGATGGTAATATTCAGTGTTTTGGAACCAATTTTGAGCACTTTCTGACCAAACCAGAACGTACTGATCAACACTATCGGCGTCACAATCCAGGCCACAAAAATACCTGGCAGCCCGATTGCCATCACCTTGCCAAACAATACTTCCGCACCCAGCAGCACCAGACCGGTTTTAATATAGAGCTCCGGTTGCAGGGCCGGACGTACAAACTCAGGGATGCCAAAAATATTGGTAATGACCAGACCAAGGAGTATCGCCCACAAGGCATAGCCCAAACCCATACTGCGAAATTCAGTCTGATTGGCCAGCAAATAGGCAAGAATGCCCAGGGCAAAAATGAAGACGAAGCCGCTGAAAAAAACCGCAATGGGCTTTTTCATCAGCACCATACCCACAGCAAATAAAACGCACAGGGCAATTAGGAACAACAGCGTAGCGATGAAAAAATGCGTGGAAAAAGCAGACAAGGGGTTCACTGACCAGCGCGCAGGTCTGGCGCCGTTAACCGTCTCGCTAAGAAAAGCAGTAAGGGCATTACCGGTATCGTTGTCAGCGGACCAGGCAGCTATAGAAAAATCGCTGGAGGTTTGTGCACTGAGTAGTGCGGAATCAACCCGGGAATAAGGGGCCAGCAGGAATGCGGCCAGGGCCAGCAGGATAATGACAAAGCCAAGCAGTATGGCGGTGGTGTCTTCTGTCCAGTTTCCCATTATGGCAGTTGCTCTGTTGCGGGTAATGGAACCTATTAACGGAACCTTTTTTGGCACTAAATAGTTGAACTTAAATGAGGTGAGCGCAATCCCTCAACCAGACTTTGCCGTTAGAACTCAAAGTCATCTTCGTAATAACGCTCGAAATAAATATCTTCCCGACTGAGATTGCCCATGTACATATTTTCAACATCTTCTTCCACCCGGGTAATATAGTCATCCAGATCATTCTGGTTCAATGATTCGATCAGTGCATCACGCCAGACTGCAGCATTTCGGGTATCGAGCACACGCACATTATTATCCTTGGCCCATTCACTGCCAATCCTGCCCCCGAGATGATAAAGGCGCAGCGCCACTTCTGATCGGTAAGGTTCATCAAGACGCTCCTTGACCTGCTCGGTGAGACTTATCCAGCCCGGGGCAATACTGAAACCATTATAAAAACGGGTAACCCAGAGCAGATAATCTTCCCGGGTCTGGTATTGCTGGGCCAAATCATCTTCCTCGTAGGCCGCTTCAAAATAGTCCCGGGGGTAAGCCATTTCCGGCCAGACAAGTTCATCGATTTCAGTTGCACAGCCCCCGAGCCAGAGCAGCAGAGGAAAGACAATGAAACTTCTCAACGACATTGAATGGTATTTCATAATCCGACTCTTGTTCCTGAACCGCTATTGAAATAGCCGGTCAACAACATAGCCACTGACATCCCGGATTTGTTCTGGCGTAAGCGCCCCGGTAAAAGTCGGCATGCTGTTTCTGCCGGTGGAAACAATGGTAATGGCATCACGGATATCGGTGATATTGTTCAATGGCATGGCATTATTGTGCCCGCCCATGCCGTCGTCACCATGACAGGGCAAACAGGTTTGCTGGAACAAGATTTCACCCGCAGCATAATCAGGATCACCTTCTGCAAACACCACTGCAACGGCCTCTGTGTCACTATTGCCAAGCGACAACAGGGTATCCCCCGGGCTGACTTCTTCCATCTGACCGGACAATGAGAACAGCCACAGACTGTCACCTCGCGGCGAGCCCTGAAACAGATTACCGCCGGAATAGGCTGCGATATACTGTTTGCCATCTTTTTCAAAACTGATGGCCGGCGCATTCATGCCGGCGCCGGTCTGAAAACCCCACAGCTCCATGCCGGTATCGATATCAAGAGCGGTCAAACGTCCATCATTACGACCCACAAACAGCAGATCCCCGGCAGTGGCGAGAAACCCTGAATAACAGGCATCCTGCCAACGGTACTGCCAGACCAGTTTATTGGTAGTCATATCCATCGCCGCAACAATCCCTACCGTTGGCCGTTTCGAGCCACCAAACTTGCCACCGGTCCAGGATTTACCACTGTGCTCATCCGGTATTTCGACATCTACCATGGACGCGGCCACCGAAGATTCCGAGGCGCAGATATACATGATCTGTCGGTTGGGGTCGTAGGCACTGGGCGCCCAGTTGGCACCACCGGCGAGACCGGGCTGAACCAGAACCGGTTCATAAAGGAAGGGCGTAAAAATCCTGCCCTGATTCACCAGTTGCGTGCCTTCTGGCGCAACATCAATAAACTGGGGAACGAATGCATCCCCAACAGGATAGGGCTGTGTGGCAGAAGTGAACTGTTCAGGGATTTGCGGCACCGGCTTTTCTTCAACGCCGATAATAGGCTCGCCGGTTATCCGGTCGAGAATATAGACCCAGCCAGTCTTGCCGGCTTCGGCAACGGCTTTACGGGTTTCCCCTTCATATTCCATATCAAACAGAATGACAGGATTTGGGGCATCATAATCCCACAGGTCATGATGTACCTGCTGGAAATGCCAGCGGTATTCTCCTGTGCGCACATCAATGGCAACGATGGAGTCAGTAAACAGGTTATCGCCTTCACGCATGGTGCCATTCATATCGGGCCCGGGATTACCGGTAGAAAAATAAATCAGTCCCAGTTCCGGATCCAGTGCCGGTGTCTGCCAAACAGTACCGCCGCCAAACTCCCAGGCATTGTTATCCTGTGGCCAGGTATCATGTCCAAACTCACCGGGGCCTGGAATGGTATAAAAGGTCCAGAGTTTTTCACCACTGTCAGCATCAAAGGCTTCCACCAGGCCACGCACACCTTTCTCGGCGCCGGAATAACCGGTGATCACCATGCCATCATAAAAAAGCGGTGCTCCGGTAATACTGTAACCATCCTGCCAGCGCACACTTTGCGTTTCCCAGGCAATTTCCCCGCTGGCTTTATCCAGCGCTACCAATCGCGCATCCAGCTGACCAAGAAAAACCTTGTCATCGCCCAGTGCTACTCCCCGGTTGTCCCAACCGCAACAGACCGCTTCACCCATTTCTTCAGGGTATTGTGAATTGTATTCCCAAAGCATTTCACCACTGTCCACATCCACAGCAAAAGCATCACTGTCGCCTGTGGTGATATACAGCACACCATCCTGATAGACAGGCGTGCCTTCTGCAGAATATCGGGTTTCAAGTCCGGAGCCATTCAGATGAACACGCCATTCGGCTTTCAGATCAGCGACATTGTCACGATTAATTTCGGCAAGTGGCGACCAGCGCTGGTTATAAAACGAACCACCATTGGTTGGCCAGGCATCGGTAGGCGCTGCTACCAGGGGATCTGTTTCAAGGGGGCTTGGTCTGGATGCGGGTGCTGGTGATTCAGCAACTCTGGCTGCGCTTGGGGCAGATTCTACATCGGCCTGACTGGCTGAATCATCGTTGCCGCAAGCTGCCAGCAGCATGGCAAACAGGAAAATTAGTGGCGTGCGAAATTGATTGGTCGTTCTCATGAGTCCCCCTCATCTACAGCCCGTAGCTGTAATAAATAAATATCAGGGGATTATATAGAGTTGCAGGTAACTTTTACCACAACCTGGCACCCCAACCTGTATCAAAACAGTTAAAGACGATTGTTCAGGCGACGTTGAATGTGCGCCGGATATATCGCAACGCCAAAAATACAAAGGGCCATATAATGGCACTGGAAAGAGCCGATATCATAAATATCAAATTGGGCGCAGTGTTTTGGCTATTCGCGGTAAGCACCCAGAACGATAATAACTGGTGTATGCCCGCCAGAATTAAAATAGTGGTGCTTTGCTGAAT
>Ga0181598_1000278_pt1 | contig 49109 bp, 51 predicted proteins | sample 041ome_4_FD_153295 | JGI IMG/M metagenome (GOLD analysis project Ga0181598, IMG submission 153295) | Coastal salt marsh microbial communities from the Groves Creek Marsh, Skidaway Island, Georgia - 041404US metaG (spades assembly) | ecosystem: Environmental > Aquatic > Marine > Intertidal zone >... | reverse complement strand
CACCGACACCATTGGCGGATCCCTCGGAACTCTGACTCACCCTAAAAACCCCATGCCCCTCCATGTAGGTCTCGTACCCCGTCATCGCTCGGGGTGGATATTCCTGCAAATCCTCGCGACCCGCCACTTCGAAGCGTGACGTCGGGGTGGTCACACCCACACCCAGGTTACCCTTGTGGAGGGCCACCACGTTGGTGCGATGTCCGAATCTGGGGGCGTCGTATTCGTAGAGTTCACGGATTTGGTCGGCGGACAAAGCCTTGGAGAAGAGGCGGAAGTTGGCGATGGAACCGTCTAGATAATAACCACCTCGAGTACCGACATATAAAGTATTAGTTCCGGTTATCGTAATGTCATCGGATGGACTTCTTGAAACCCCTCTAGGTATAAGTTTTGTATTGTCTATATACATCTCACAGTCTTCAAGACCCGTACCTCTAAATATTAACGTCAGGTGAACCCATGCACCTGGTACAAAATTGTATAGCAAATCAAAATACGGGCCATTAGTTCCTCCATTTGACTCTAACCTAAAATAGCCGGTACCGACATATAACGTAAAATTATCACGTCCAGCAAGTGTACTTGGTTCTATGGCATATACAGCTTCCCATTGGGCAGGTGTATCGAACTTTATCCACATTGTGGCAGTGTGTGTGGTGAATGTCGCCGTCGTGGGTGACGAAATGGTGTCATCCACCCCATCAAATGTGAACGCATTGTCCACGGCATCGTAGCCGACACCACTGATGGCCCCCGTCACCCCCGACCCACTCAAGTCATAAACATTCGAAGAGTCCGCGAAACTGTACGAGTTGGAGTCGTTCGCGTCCCAATACACGGCGAGCTGCTGCTGCCCCGGCTTGTTCGGGACGCTTCTGTGGACCACGTCGACGCTCTCGTCGCCTTCTTCGTGGCCCCAGTATTCGAGTTCACGAATAGCCACAGCGTCATACTGAGCACCAGTTGTAAAAAGAGTCGTCACCTGAAATGCGAGATACTTGTATTTTTTATTGTTACTATCGAGTTGTATGTGTTTGTATTCAGAATCACCACCCGTAAGCGAAGAATATGAAAATGAACCTAATTGTGTCCACGATGTATTATCGTTTGAGCCGTATACATACCCACTCTTTGGAGCTCTGGGTGCAAAAGACGACGAAGGTCTATGATATAATTTGACATAATAAGGTTTGATAGGTTTTGGTAATTCTAGTGTCACGTATGAACCATTTTGACCGTTCAAACTATCTTGAGAGGTTGCAATGCCTGTACTTGGACTGTATGTATCCGGGTTGTCAAGCGAAATCCAATTTTCATCAGTGTTTATCACGCCATCAAATACTCTCCACGGACTGTATGTACCAGTAGCATCATATGAACTACTCGCACTCGCCACATACCCCGCCGTGCTCGCCGCCGTCATCGCCACCTCCGGATACTTGGTCAACGGTCGGTCATGCTTGGGGAACTCCGCCACGACGCTGTCCCCCGCGTAGAGGGACGAACCCTTGGCGAGGCCGAGGGACCCGTGGACCTGCAATTTCGCCGACGTCGGGGCGCCGCCCACACCGGTGGCAGCCTCGAAGAGTTGGAGTTCGTTGATGACACAGATGTCGATAGCACCAACTTTAGTCACAAGTAAACGGTATTGATCGTATTGAGATGAAGATTGTACGTCAACTCTTGTGGGTAAATCACCACCGCTATATGTCAGACCCGAAAAGGCACAAATACGGGTCCATTGAACACCGTCATTTGTTGCGTACATATAACCGTCTTTTGGACCATACGCGTTATTACCAACTGATTTTCTTTCTGAAATTGTAAAATAAGATAGTTCAAACGCTTGAGGGCATTTAATATCCAACCATTCACACGATATGCCATCAAAAGTGGCACAATTTGCGGTGTCTGGTAATCCGGTGGTATTTACGAACGTCCATTTTCCGGATGCCCAACTCGGAGAGTACGCGTCGTTGTATTCTGTTTTATCTTCAAAGGCGTGCCAGCCAGCATAGCTAGCGTCGCTATAATAAGAACTACTCGCAATCGCCACGTATCCCTCACTCGCATTGGCCTTGAGGGGCACCTTGGGCCACTTGATGTACCCCGTTTGGAGGGTCTCGCTCGAGAGCTCACCGGAGATGTGCACGTTCTCCATGCGGGTCACCGGTTTTTCGGCGAAGAGGCGCCATTCGGTGAGTTCTGTGTAACTACCGTAAGTGCCCCCAACGATTTTGGTGATACACATTCTATAGTACTGGTACGGTGTCGTCGCATTCACGTCGATGCGTGTCCATGTTGCGGACGTGTACGTCTTTCCGGTGAATTGGGTCAACTTGTACCAGTTTTCACCATCATTCGAACCGAGAATGACCCCATCCTTCGGTGCGCGATCTAAACCATAAGCATTAGTTGGGTGTACATTTGAGTGTGAGAGTGTGATCGCATACGGGAGTTTTATCTGGAGCCAGTGGCCCGCATAGCGCGTACCACCGACGTCATCTGTGTAAATATTTGGATATGTGGTAATTGCCGTCTGATCCCATTCACCGGTCGTTATATTGTATCTGTTTTCGGGAGACGAGATTGACCACCTCGTAACGCCACCCGCCACGTGGTCAAAGGCTTGCCACGGATAATATGAAGCATTGACATTACTCGCACTCGCCTCGTACGTCCCGTGTCCCTCGACGTACGTCTTAAAGTCCGTCATTGGTTCCACTGGATGTTCCGTGTACCCCACATCGAGACCGGAGGCGGCCGTCGTGGAGACGACCCCGGCGTCAACGGTGAAGGTTTCGGTGAAGAGTTTCCATTCACCGATGGAGACCGCGATGGCGTCACCCGACGCTTTCGTCGCGACGATCGCGTATCTCTTATACGATGCCGACGCATTGACGACGATAGTTTGTTCATCCGACGTCGAGGCCGGTGCGACATCACTCCATTCCTTCAAAAGCGTCCACGTCGATCCATCGTTCGTCGCGTACAGATTCGCCGTACCCGGGAACGACGCCGTCGTCGCTCCGGGTGTCAGTTTCACGTGACGCAAGGTTGTTTTGTATGGAAACTCGACCGAGAGCCATTCACCGACACCCGTCGATGACGCCAATTGCACGGAGCCCGCGTACGCGTTGGACGCACCATCGTACGTATTGTCCCCGACCCACGCCACGGCACTCGAACCATCGAAGGCATTCCACGTGTTCGATCCGCTCGCCAAGTTCGAGGTCGTCAGAACGTACCTCCCGTGCCCATCGACGACCGTGGTCGCCCCAGTCAACGCACTTGGTGGTTGTTCCGAGACGATGGCCAACTTATTGCTGATGAGTCCCCCGGAATCGAAGACTTCACCCGTCGCTTGGTCGTACGTCACGATGTTCGAGGCGACGTTTGCCACGCGAAGCGTCGAGAGGTACGTCCCCGCACCACCACCCGTGATCACGACGTTCGAGTCGAATTTCAAAGTTCCACCCAATTCAATGTTCGAGGACGCGTCGATCCCCTTCGTCGCGTTCGTCAAGACGAGCGTATCACCCGTTTGATTATTCTCCGCGGTCACGTGATTGAGACCGTACGACGGAACGATTTGGAAGTCACCGAGCGTCAACGTGTTCGCCGAGACGTTCCCACGCACCGTCAAGACGTTCGAGCCCGTGTCGAGAACGCTCAAATTAGAACCGATATCCAAATTGTTTGTCGGCGCCGTATTGGCGATCCCGACATTCGAAGACGTGACGAACGCTGTATCCACGTTTGTGAATTGCACCGTGTTCGACGTCGTGTTCCCCTGATTCACGATCGACTCGAGCGTCGTCGCGATGTTCGAGAGGAGACCCCCGTCCCCGACAAAGTGCGCGCCACTCGTCGCGACGATGTTCCCCGTCGCTCGAATCGCCGTCGGCTTTGCGTTAAAGTACACGATGTTCGACGTCGTGTTCCCATTAATGATGATCGATTCAAAATCGGTCGGGATGTTCACGAGCTTTGACCCATCCCCGACGAAAAAGGCACCCGGTTGAACGACGACGTTCCCCGTGGTGAGAATGCTCGTGTTCGAGTTTGTAAATTGTACGGTATTCGAGGTCACGTTTCCTTGATTCACGATGGCACTCAACGTCGTCGCGATGTTCGACAGAAGACCCCCGTCCCCGATAAAGTGTGTGGCCTTGACGTTCGATGCCACGTGGAGTTGTTCGAGCGGGTTATTCGTACCGATCCCGACGTTTCCACTGAGATACGCGATCGTCGATGCGTTCGAACCGACCGGATAAATCCACGTCATACCCGACGTGCATTTCAAGTTACGAACTCTGTGATAGTTATCGCGCAAAGACGTCTTTCCGATGAAACCAACGTATCGTCCCGTGTACGAATCCGCATTCTCCGTCGCCTCGTAGGAGAACACCGCGCGACCGTTAAAGCTCATGGAGATAGAACCACGGTCGTATTGCACGACCACCTTATTCCACGATCCCGAGGGAATGACACCGATGCTACTCACCGCGATTTCACTTCCTTGATAATACAAGACCGCCTTATTTTGACCGACGGAACCGCCATAGAATTCAGCGATCGCGAGTCTGTAACCTCCGTGATTCCCGGTCGTCGTGGGTGCGGATGTGTTAAAAAAGCTAAATGAAAGACTTTCACCACCGTCACCACCCCCGACGTAGTGATCGAACTCGGTGGTCCACGAGTTCGGCATTTGTATGGGCCAGTGAATGTACCCGAGTGCGTTATCGGTCAACGCGTTTAATTCTAAATATTTCCCCGTCGTGTCTCTGGACGCCGTACCACCCACCGTACCCGCGAAGGTCGTCGTGGATTCCTGATCGTCGTACAAAAATACGGGGTTGTGTGCGCTCGGATTCGAGGTCGCGTCGACACCCTTAACACCCTGCACATCGATCTTATATTGCGGCGACGACGTACCGAAACCCGTGTAACCGCCGGTCGACGAAAGGCGAATGTGATTCACATTTCCGGTCGTGGCGAAGTTTCCACCGTCACCCGAAGATTGAATTCTGAGATCGTAATCATCAGCGAAAGGACCCTTAAGATCGACGATCGCACCCGTCGGACCCCCGATTTCGACATTTGCCGTATTCGAGGTTGACTGTAAAAGCGTTTTTGCGTCTGGGCCGTATACGTGTAAACGGCCACCGGGCGTGCTGGTACCAACACCAACATTACTGAGTGTCGACAGAGATGTCGTCACACTCGTTCCCTGAACCTCGATCTGCGGCACTCGAAGCGTGGCATTCGTCACATCGAGAATACCGTCAGGAGTTTCTATAGACATATTTACTATAATGAAAGAAATTATAATCGTCTGGATCCGGACACAATAAAATATTCGAATATACTATGAATCAAAAACACGGGATCGCATTATTGCTGTCTGTGATTTTGGGACACGTGTTTTATCAAATCATGGAGGCGTCACTTCCGACGGAGTCGAATTGTAGTTACATGGCGGCGCCCATCACGGATCTATTTGCCTTTATTTGGGGATTTGCAATCATATATTATGGGTTTAGATATGACAACGCTGTGCTCACGGTACTCGGTGCGACGATCGTCGTCGAACACATTTTTCAATTACAAAGAAAGTAAAATACTCCCGGCGGGGCTCGAACCCGCAATCTCACCCTCACTCACGACTGTGACGTCGTCATAATATACTCACGTATAAGAGGTACGCATTAACCGATTATGCTACGGGAGTCTATGTAACACACGCATCTAATCTTTAAATGTGGGACACACATGTAAAGATTAAAACTCTCTCTTGACCGGGATCGAACCGGCGACTTTGGGATTAACAGTCCCACACTCTAACCAACTGAGTTACAAGAGAAAAATCCAATGTGGATGATTCGAACACCCGACCCGTGGAGATCTATATATCATACTACTACAATCCACTGCTCTTCCAACTGAGCTAACACTGGATAAAGCTTCTAACAGGGATCGAACCTGTGGCGGCGGATTCAAAGTCCGCTGTGTTACCACTACACCATGGAAGCTTCTTCTATTATATGTATTTTGGCTTTAAGTTCGTTTACGTATTTAATACCTATTAATGATATAGAAAACAGGCCGGCCGAGGTATTTGCGATGATCATGGGAATCACATCGTAATAAATCGAATACACGAGACCCAATGAACTCGCCACCATATTTAGATTGAGAAATGTATAATTTATGGCGTGTGTATCCTTTGTTTTGTACACGTGTACGACCTGAGGTACAAACATTATGGATATGAGAATTGAACTTATCAGTCCGACCGCATTCACGGCGTCATTCATACTTGTCCTATAATAATTTCTCGTGTTTAAGTAAGTATGTACGCGATTCTTTTTATATTCGTACTCGCCGTGATCGTCGCGTGGCAGCATGCACAGAAGAAAATCAATTACAAGTGTTTTCTCCTGACCATGCGCAATTCGAAAGAACGTCACGAAAACTTCATACACAATCACGATCGTTCCATACCCCTCGAAATCATTTATAGTGACGACACACGACGACCGAACGCCGCGCACAAGTATAAAAAGATCATCACTGAAGATTATTTTAAAAAAGCGATGAAATTACACTTTAATCCGTACATGATTCGTCCGAATATCACGTACTTTAATCTCGGTGCGATTGGGTGTTACATGGGTCATCTCGAATTTTATCGCCGATGCATGAAACAGGGTCTTAAATACGCCGTCATCTTTGAAGATAACGTCGTCATTAAAAATAAAAAACTATACGATGAGATCCAATCCGTCATCGATGAAAAGGGTGATGATTTTGAAATGTGTTTCTTTCACTGTCTTTCGAGACTTCCCGAACGGAAAGAAGGAGATTTAGAAAAGGTTCGATGGATTTCATCGACCAAGTGTTATCTCGTGCACGTCCCGAACATGCAAAAATATGTAGACATATTTTTACCCATGGATAATCATATAGACATGAAACACGAAGACTTAATCGCGAAAGGTGCGCGCGTGTACTACAAGGATCTTCGTCATTGCATGATCATCGATCGTTCGCACAAGAGCACCATCGGTCACAGTGATCACGATAATAAAGATTTCTTTTCAAAACAATATCCAAAATTAACACCCAAATCACTCGTGCATGGATACTAAAATTAACGCCATGGAATATCTTGCGGTCGAAACCGACACGAAATCTTTAAAAAGTCGACGAATGTATCGAGATCTTTTTGTTCCTTGATACAATCGAGCACATCGCGAACGTATGCGTTATACGCCGGGTGGTGACCGTTATGTGTGATTCTATTCCGTCGCAAGTTCTTATGAAGGAAACGTGGCATCAATATGAGATTATTACTCGCATTGATGTCATATTCAAACTTTTGAATCGTTGGATGATTTTTAAACTGGCGAGGAATGACGTGATGATCTTCGACGAGACCTCGAATATTCATACGAATCTTAAAGTTTCTTCTGAGTATTGAGCCGTATCGCATCTTACAATATGTAAGGATGTTTTTGACGTTCTTCTTTCGTGCGGAATAATTGTGTGACCGCGAGGAAGAGAATCAATAAAAAGATCGCATCTTCAAAATCTCGGGCGGCGGCGTACGAGATCAGATAAAGAATAAAAGCCTTCGCGATCTTGTTCGATGCGATGTCTTTAAAGATGGACGGTTTTTCGACCAGTGCCGGCGACCCGTACATGCCATTGAGCATGATTAAGAGACCGAACACGGCGGGTGTGTTAAAAATTTGATTGTTTGCTTTGGGGAAGTAATCGAGACCCTTGTGTAACGTTAATCCATACACTGACGCGACCAACATGATTGTGATAATTATAGTATTGGTAAAGACAGACATATATACTATGTTTAGAATATTTTCCGTGTACCTCACACTACACGAAGATAATCCTTGAATGGCATGATACTCGTCGCACCCTTAATGAAGTCTCGGTGGTCCTGTGCGTGATTAAACGCTTCCCTGACCATGCGCTCCGCGAGAATACTATCGTACGTACACGGTTCAACATCACGGATGAGATAACCCGGTGTGATCACTTTAGCCTTCACAGAAAGACTCGTGATTAAGTAGTCGTATTCACACATTTCAGAAATAACAACAACCGCGTACCCACGATTCCCGTAGCTGTATTCAATCGCACTTCGATAATCACCACGCGTGTCCGGTGTGATGACATTCGTTATTTTCGAATTTCGAGCGAGACCCGCATACGTCGTTAATTTGCTCGTGTGTTTTCCGGGTACTTCTAGAAAGACGATGGAGTTTGTAGAGACCGCCTCGATGTACGCACAGTCGATATAGCGACCAAGTTCCTGGACGGCGGTCTGAAAGCCGACGGATTCCAAACCTGGTATATCGTTATAGACCGTTTTAGCGATACCGATGATGTTGGTGCTGACTCGATGGTCGAGAGCCAAGTCTCTCGCGGATTTCATGGACTCGTTTCCACAAATGCAATAGAGTCTGGTGTAATTCCTGAGACTCTTTACGGCGTGATCCACATCGACGTAATCGTAGGAAGTTTTCAAAAGTGAACCGGGACCGTCGTCGATGTTATCTTGATCAAAGTATTCCTTGACATTTTGATTGAGACCTCTAAATCCATCACAGAATCCGTGAACTTTATTACCTTGGTTTCGTTCACGAAGTGTCAGGGATCGAATGAGTGTATTTACTCCAGGGCAAACGCCACCGGCCGTCAAAATTCCAATGTTCATTTATATTAGATGCTACGCTTACTTTTAATTATATTAGTCGTCATCATCACACTTCTTTTATCAACAAAAGAAACGACGGCGACGAAGGACTACACACCGACACTCGAAGAGGATGGATTCCTCGTGTTGGAACGCCCGACGAAACGTCAGATTCTCAAACGATTACCACCGGGTTATCGATTCCTAGACTACACGTACACCATCGATGGATGCACGCTTTCAACATTTCACAGAGACGTCACGTCGAGTCAATATGTTTTTAAAACGAAGCATCCGGTATACACATTCATAACCTATGAACACGACGGCCCCACGCTTTCCGTGTGTCCGGGGAGTCACGCGACCGCACCATTTCTCACGTCGAGACCGACCACGCTTCACGCGAAGTCCGTGCTCTTCAACTGTGATCTCGTACACGCGGGATCACTCAATCCCGAAAAGAAACCAAGAAAGGCTGTGCAATATAAAATTGCGCACCGAGACGATGTTGAAAAGTTAAAACACCTTCAAGGCATACATAAGACAAAATACGGCGCGTGCAATAAAAAAACACTCGACGTACTTTATAGAAAACTATCTCTTACATTTTCATACATAATTAATCATCATTTAACACCCTATTTACAAAATAAAGAAAGTAATCTTTTATGCAAACTCATAGGCGAAGATAGATGTTTCTATAATGCATGATTAATACCGATCGTCGTCGTACATATATACTTAGGACCACCCTTTACTTCGTTACCGATGTGTGGAAATATCCATGAACAAGGGTAGATTAACATTTTACCAGTTTCAGGTCTGACTTTTCTCCCGTGTATAAACTCGGTACAACCACCTTCATCTTCTTCCAATGTATTCATATAAAAGAGTACTTGTAAAAAGTATGGTTTCTTTGGATCTCCATCGTGATGCCACGCATAGAAATTTCCCTTTTCTATCCGTTGTAAGGGAAATCCTGTAAAGTATATACTTTTATTATCAAGTTCTCTGTCGTATATATGATTATCTGTGTTATAGTGTGCAAAGTTAGCGTGTAGCCGGGTCATGTATTCATTATATGCCTTCGTAGCATAGTTATGAAAAAGGGAATCTATGTCCACCCATCCCTGTGTACCTCCAAGAGACAATTCTGTATTGAGTTTGTCTCGCTCGACTACAACTCCATTTGCCATATAGTAATAGTACCCATGCTTCTTTCGAGGGTCTGCCTCAAATCGTCGCACGATTGATTCGCATAAATCGGTTGGTATGAAGTTGGGTATTTCTAAAATATATTCATCCATATGATTACATAGTTCTCTATTTTTTAAACACTTTCCATTCTCGCTAAATCATCAATGTCTCTGCTTTTACGCGTGACAGCCTTAAACGCACCCAACCACCTCGCGACGGCGCGATTAGAACCGAGTTGCGACGACGTTTCATCACTCACGATGATACTAAGTCCGTTACACACATCAGGTTTATTTGCGCGTTCGGGGAACTCTAAATTAAAGGCTTGTATAGATATCGCGGGGATGTCGGGGGCCTCATCGAGAAGCCTATCATATTCTTCACGACACTTCTTGACAAACTCAATAACACACGTTCTATCTTGTGAGTCTAGTGAAAGTTCCATATCAATATTCCTATAATACTTTGAATATTGTATACACATAGATGAGTGTAATTCTGAAAGACTGAGACTCTGACTAAACTTACTTATACTCGTAAGAATTCCACCGAGTACATTGAGGAATGCGAACATGTATTGAACGATCATGATTTTAGCCCTTGTGTCCGATGATATATTGTCGTTTCCACTTGGATTGAGCACGGCGAAGCCACCGACGCCGGTGATACTCGCGATGACTATACTGGGGTAGGAGAGGTAATCATTTTGCTTTTTATAGTGGAGCCTCGCGTGGTTGTGGAGCCATCGATATCCCGCGGCTCTCTCCGCCCACGATTTAAGAAGCCTCTCCTGCTTCTCACACCATGGGTGAGTCTCCTCGTGTGCTTCCATTATTTTACGCACAGAAATTTAGTTCGGTGACCCACCATTTTTTCTTTTTGGGATCCCATTTTGCCCCTCGTTTTTTCGCACTTTCCCGTTCGGCGTATGGAACATCTAAATAGATTCTATTGTATGGACATTCGGACACACCGATCGCCATGTTAGCCAAACGATCCGCGTGATCATTTCCAATAGAGTGAATGTCTTCTCTCCCCGTGTGAGCTTTTATGTGCATGAAATGTACGTTTGATTTGGTACTGTATAATTCGTATATTCGTTGAACGAGTTCTTTGTTTGGAATATCTTTTATCCAATTGCAATTCGCGTTCTTTAAACCATATTCACCCGCACATCGAATCGCATAGATCGAGTCAGATACGATCGTAACATCCTCGCCCATTTCAATATTTCTCTTCAATATGTCGTATACCCCAATGATCGCACTTAATTCGGCTGTGTTATTAGACTGTTTACCATCTATTTTTGCGGATACGTTACGATCATCGTCTTCACCAAAATAGATACCAATGCCAGCGGCTGCGTTTTTTTGACCATTATTCGTACACGCACCATCGGTGTATACGTAGATCATTCTTATTTATTATGAGTATATTATGTTTAAACGTCTTCCACGTAGACGAGTCCTTCTTTTAACTTGGTGTACAACATTTCGTAGATGTTGCCCGTCGGTGCGGTCGATTGCGTGATGCGCACATTCTTATGCGCGAACGGACTCGACCCAGCATTCTTGGCTTCCTCAGACACCCACAATTGAAAGAGACCTTCGACCACGTATTCCGTGACCGTCGATTCCGTGGTATTGTTATCGGCACCGTACGTGCGTTCTATGTTCACACGTTTTTGAATACGCGCGTCGTTCGTCGAGAGAGACGCGTAGTACTTGTTGATCACCAAACCGAGACTGAGAGTGACGTCTTCTGTCACGAGTATGCCCATTTTTATATAAACAGATATAAAAATTTTAAGTATATTCTTCTCATGGAAAGACTCGCACTGTGTTCAAAAGTCCTATACGATTATGATATACTGGAAAAACAGCGAAAGATTGTTGAACTCGAGAAGAGACTCGAAATTCCAAAGATACGATTCAAAAAGTATGAAGATTGGGAGATGTACAAGTCTCGGTTATACCAAGACGTTCACGCCATCCTGGAAAAGTGGTTCTTACACGATCCACGGGAATACGAACGCACGTCGTATCACGGACTCACGTTTCGTCAAGAGAATGCCCTGAATGAATGTATTTATGAACACCTTTACAACGGCACACACAATGTTGAGTGGAGTGATAAGATCGCGTCGGATGTCGTGTACGGTGTGCGGGCCATGATTAATGCGATGATGAAGGTATTCATATATGAAATGTTAGATGCCAGAGACACCGTAAAGTTAATATATGAATACGTGACGTGGTACCTCGACGATGATTCACATTCACCGTGTATTCTCGAGAGTTTACCAGAATTTACATGTAAAGAGTGTAACCAGATTGAACAATACGTAAACGAAGATCAAGTCTGTATCACGTGTGAAGCGATTATCGCATCTTAGAGTTGCGCGACATCGCCATCACGGTTAACGCGATACCCATCGCGAGAATCGTGAGCGGCAAATATATGCCGATCTGCTGTTGCATCGTCATCTTCTTGTTCTCACGGGCGTACATGTTTGAATTATATAGTATGCTGAGATTTTATTACTCTTCGTAAGATTTTCGTGGGCTGGAAGAAGTTGAAGATTTGTATAGTGAAAACATTTCCTTTGTTGTTCTTCGTCTAACATATTGAATGATGAACACGGGATAATGTGATCTATGTGAGCATCAGAGTAATCTTTTCCGGGAACCTTTGTATTTTCCAAGTATTTTTTCAAGAAGTCACCGTCACATCCGAGAAGCGCTTTTGTTTTATCTGATTTTGCTTCACGACCGTTAAAAGCGTGCCACATTCTCTTACGACATAATTCAAGATAATATCCCGGTGTCTTATTTTCTTTAGCCTTTTTGCGTCTTTCAGGGCGACACTTAGCATTTGATCTCGAGCATTCATTTAATCTTTTTGTGTGATACTCTTCATCATTTTCATATCTTTCTCTACGTTTCTGGTTTATTTCCGTGGCGTTATCGTTCCAATGATTCCTTACACGCTCTTTTACCCGTTCTTTATTTGTTTCGTAGTACTCCTTAGATTTTTCGGATAACTTTTTCTTATTCTTCACTTCGTATGCTTTCATGTATTCTTTGCGACACACTTTACATTGATTCAAATGACCATCCTTCATTTGTTTATGTTTTCCAAATTGGTCGAGTGACTTCTTTTCATGACAATGCATACATACTTTCTCCATCTACGAGTTGTCCTGAAATTATTTCTAGTTTATGAACGCAAAACAAACATTAGGGTACTTGAAATATCTTAATGTTTATGTTAATTCTAAATTTTTTATACTAAAATGTAGCCATAGCTTTCTTAGTTGGAGAAAGCACGGTTAATCCCAAAGGTTTCCCAGTGGGCCAGATCGTACCTTAAGCAGTATCAGAGTGACTAACTCCTCATTTACCACCGACACCTTAGCGATCGTTGAAACGGAATCATATTCTTGTCGTAGCGAACTTAGATTCTCGCCTGCGGATTATCCAATCTCTAACATTTTTACCATCGGGTTCGGTCATTAACCGAGATCCCCCCAAAAGTTTCCAAATGGGGGTGGTAGTTAGAGCTCTAAGGAACTTCCCGCAACCAGGTTGTCTCGCCTGCACACACAGACTAGCAGGACAAACGCTTTTAACGCCTGCTTTTTGGGCCTGATCTTAACTCCATTATGAGCTAAAGCTAAGCCCGCCCATCCCGCTTTGGATGCGGAGGACGTTGTAGTTGGTCGCGAACATGTGCATGACTTGCGAGTCCGTGGCGTTGGCCTTGAGCGCAACGGCGACTTGCGCGTTGTCGATGCGGGAGAAGTTGCACGTACCGGTCGGTTGGTGTTCTTCCGGCTTGAGCGCGAAGGAGTACGAGTACACACCCGGGTACGGGGCACCGGTGTGGTGTTGCATGGCTTGCACTTGGTTGAAGTACTTACCCTTTTGTTCCTTGAAACGGTCTTGGCCGTTGAGGACCAACTTGAACGTGTCAAGCGGACCCGCGGACAAGGAGAGCGCGGCACCTTCTTCGGCCCATTGCTTGGCGGAACCATCGGCACCGACAGACAAGAGCGGAGCACCGGTCGCTTGGGAGATCGGCACGTAGCAGTTGGACGCCGACGGCGCAGACGGGTTGGCGTCGAGGACGACCGAACCGGCAGTCGCCGCGTTGGAGGTGAAGTTCCAGTGTTGCGCGTTGGAGGCGCTACCGTTGTTGAAGCACCACACCAATTCCTTGATCGGGTGGTTGTAGGACAAGCGCACTTGCTTGGTGGACCCGGCAGTCACCGTGTCGGTACCAGTGTGTTGCACTTGTTCGATGAGGTATTCGTGACCCTTTTGGGCGAAGCGACGACGCTCTTCCGTGTCCAAGTACACGTAGTTACCCCAGACCTTGAAGGTGGAGCCATCGGTGTATTGGGAGAATTCCGAGGACAAGTCAAAGTCGATGCGGACTTCGTGATACTGCAACGCGATCAAGGGCAGATACAACCCCGGATTCCGGTTGAAAAAGAAGAGTAGCGGGAGGAAAACCGTACCGGCCGTGGAGGCAACCGGGTTGGTCGTCATCTTACCGTAAGTCGCCTTCTTGGACTCGTCCAAGTACAACTCAGAGTACAAACGCCACCACTTTTGGTAGTGCTTGTCGATGCGCTGACCACCGATGGAGAGTTCAACATCCTTGATGGCACGTTCGGCCGCCCAGCACGAATCGATGGCCGCGACACCGGCCTTCGTACCGAGAGACGCCGACGTAACGAGTTCGACGTACATGTCGCCGATCAAATCCCCGTTACGGGCGATGGTCACGGACACGCGGCCGTTGTTGGACGCGGTACCGTTGACAGTTTGTTCAATGTTTTCCATAGCGAAGTTCGTGTGACGCTTGTACACGGCTTGGAAGAAGGTAACCTTCGGGTTACCCGTCAAGTAGACATCTTGGGCGCCATAGGCGACGAGTTGCATGAGACCACCGGCCATTTTGAGAGTTTTTGTACTGTATACGGAGAAAATAATTCTGACCGAAATCGCGGCGGTGCGAAATTTTGGTCACGTTCTTTTCTCAGTTTAGTTTAAATGTCTGATCGCCCTGAAGAAATCGAAGAGTTTGTGTCCGATGATGATACCATCAATGATGAAGAGGAAGAAGAGCAAGAGGAAGAAGAGGTCTTCGAAGACGAAGACGACGAAGACTTTCAGGGGGATATTGGATTTTTGATGACCGGTCTGCTCGCGACGGCCGACGGCGATACCGTGTGTTCCGCCCTGGTGAACATCGCGACTCAGCTCGAAATGCAAAACAAAATTCTCATCAAGATGCTCACCAAGCTCTCCAAAAAAGACAATTAGAAAAATCGGCCCATGATTAATAAAATGGAAGATGGAACTCATTACATCGACAAAGACCCCGACACTCGGGAGTCTGAGATGGAACAAATGAAATGTAGAGTCCAGTCTCTGAATCAAGAAGAGGTGTTACAATACATCGACTACATGGAAGAAAAATGGTGTTTGAAAAAAGGCTCCGGATTCAATTCGGCATCGCTGGGTTATACACAACTGCTTAACCCGGAAGATATCGGTGAAGATGGACGAGTTTTGAATTATGATATGAAAGCCATCGACGATCGTCGATCGAGATATATCAAGATTCTGAGTGAGCTCTATCACAGAGCGAGTGCGATCAATATTCAGGAATTTGAACCCGAAGATGATGGCCTCAAGGTATCGAGACGTATCAATCGAATCATTGAACAAGTGAAAGATGCCTTTTGCAATATAAACACCCATAAAATAGCATACGAGCGTGCTGAAAATCCAACCGTCGAGCCCGAGATTTTTGATTCAGACCCTGCTACGTTTAGGGGTGTCCCGATGGACGACAGCAAAGTCGACGACGCGACCCCCTTTCAGAAGTCTATTTTGTGTGCACTCAAGACGCTGTACATGAAACGGTTTCGACGTTACAAAGGTGATTGTTGTGAACAGATCACATATAACGGCTACGACACGCGCGCGTGGAAGCCTCTTAAATCGATCAATGAATTCGTGTACGAGCTCGGTAACAAGGAATATGATTTCGGTTTATGGCAAAATCTTACGAGCAACCCCGGTGTGTTTCGACATTTGATTGAACATTTATCAAATTGTCAAGACGTGCAGTTTCCTGAAATCATCAAGGATCGTCACATGTGGTCATTCAGGAACGGTGTCTTCTTCGGAAAGTGTTGGACACCCGAAACTGGCGCGTATGATTGTAAATTTTATTCGTACGAGAGTCGCGAGTTTCGATCACTCGATCCCACCAAGGTGAGTTGTAAGTTTTTCGATCAACAATTTGATGATTTCGATCACATCGAAGATTGGTACGACATTCCAACGCCACATTTCCAAGGTGTTCTCGATTATCAAAAGTTTGATGAGAGTGTGTCGAGATGGATGTATGTCATGGGTGGTCGTTTGTGTTTCGATACCGGAGAACTCGATGGATGGCAGGTCATTCCTTTCCTCAAGGGTATCGCGCGTTCGGGGAAGTCCACGGTGATTACAAAGATCTTCAAAAAGTTCTACGAACCGGAAGACGTCAAGACTGTTTCGAATAATATTGAAAAGAAGTTTGGTCTCTCGAGTGTATACAACGCGCTCATGTTCATCGCACCCGAAATCAAAGGTGATTTCTGTCTCGAACAGGCTGAGTTCCAGTCCATGGTATCTGGCGAAGATGTTTCCATCGCCATCAAAGGACAGACCGCGAAGTCGGTCGAGTGGAAGTGTCCCGGGGTGCTCGGTGGGAATGAGATTCCAAATTGGAAAGATAATTCAGGATCCGTGCTTCGACGCATTCTTCCATGGAACTTTGCAAAGCAAGTCAAGGATGCCGACACACAACTCGACGAAAAACTTAACCAAGAAATCCCCGCTATTTTACTTAAATGCGTTCGAGCATACCTCGACTACGCACAAAAATACAGAAACAAAGACATTTGGAACGTTGTTCCAGAATACTTCAAAACCGTTCAGAAACAAGTCGCGATGGTCGCGAGCACACTCCACAATTTCTTGGAGTCGACCAATCTCGTCTTTGGCGAAGAACTCTACGTGCCTCAGAAGATCTTCGTACAGGTGTTCAATCAGCACTGTCAAGCGAACAACTTGGGTCGACCAAAATTCAACCCAGACTTCTACGCCGGGCCGTTCAGTTCGCGCGAGATTGAAGTGCGCGAGGAATCACTCACGTACAAGGGCCGTGTCTACCCGAAACAGCCGTTCATCTTTGGTCTCGATGTACTCGAAGATACACTCCAATTTAGCGATGACCATTAGAAAAAAATAATGGTCATATATAAGATGAACAGAGACACCGTCAGGGAATTTGTTCAAAATTCTAATGTTAATCTTGTGAGCGACACGAATAGCAATTATACGGAAGAAAATCTCCGACTTGCGAATGAGATTGAGCGTGAATTTACGAAAGATCAACACGTTCCTCAACGTCTCGATCGAAAATTAGTAAACACTAGCAACTATAAGAATATTGTGAATACGAAACTTGTTGCGAGTAAATTGAATATGGGTATGTTTAACGCCACCGTAAATAGAAGTTTAAGTCCCGGTGACCGCGTCGATCTCGTTGAAATTCTTAAGAAGAGTCCACTCACGAAAAGACCCATTGGAAATGGACTCACCATAGAAGTCAAGGAAATTAAAGGCTATTACGGTCAATTCAAAGTTGGGTTTTCGCATTCACAAGAATATGGACCAAAGGGAAATTTGGATTCGCGTTTTTTCACGGTACAATTCGCCTTGAATGTGTCGAATGGGAGCGAAACGAAGGGGTGGACCATTAACATTTACAAAAATGGCAAGATTCGTTTCTCGGGTGGTTTTGTCGGGACAGATATCGAAAAGCAAGCCGAAGAAGTCAGAAACTATGTGGTCACGGCGTACACGTTGAGTAAGTATCCATTCCTATACAACGCATTTGAATATAATAATTTAAGTGGTCAATTCAAATTGAATGGTTCCGTGCGCTTGTTCGATCTTCACAGAAACCACGCGACGTATGGACTCACCGAATCGTCGTATGAACCCGAATTATCTCCATTCATGTTTGCCAAGTATCCTTTGTCCGAAGACGAAGATGCCACATTCATCATATCTTCGAGTGGAAATGTGCAAATATCTGGTGTGAAAACACCGGGTCGGATGTTAAAAGCGTACACCGTCGCGTCTGAAATCATGGAAAAGGCTACGTCGAATGGAATCGTTCGAATCAGTACGAAGAATGTAAACGCTTCGCGCCGTACAAATTCGTCGTCGTGTCCAAAGAATCGCAAACCCCCGTGTAAGACCGGCTTCGAGGAGCGTAAAAATAAAAAGGGATTTACGTGTTGTTATAAAATTCCTAAAAACGCGAAGAAGGTTGTGCGCGGAAACGCACTTCCTATAATTAACGGAAACATGATAGGTAAAAGACGCTGTGATAGGTATTCACAACCCGAATTATATGATATCGCGAAGAAACTGGGAATCGTCGATATAAAGAAAACGACAAAGAAGGATGTGTTGTGTGCGATGATTAAGAAGGTTGGGAGTGAAAAGGCGCAAGTTGCCGCGTTTAAGAATGGAAGCACCGAATATAGATTAACTGGAAGTGGTGAAAAGTTCCGCGTCGGTAAAAAATTGGCGAAATTATATACCAAGAATGATCTCATTCGTTTCGCCAAAATCATGAAAGTTGCCGTGAATGCGAGAAATGATAAGATGACGATTGTCCAAAAAATGGAAAAGGAACGAAATCAGCTCGCGAATGCCGCGAGAAAGAAAGTGGTGACACCACCACCGCCTAAACCCACCCGTAAAAATATAGCACAACAAAAACGTAACGCCGTGCGTCAAGAAGTCTTGAAGAAACGCGGTCTCGATGAAACTTCGATTCGAAACGATATCATGCGTTTATACGGGAAGCGATGGCTGTCGCGTTATAAGAACGTGATGCCTTCAATCAACGCTGATGTGAAAGAGATGAAGGCGAAGCTGAATAGTATGGGTGGTCGTCTCGGAAACAAACGTGGTATTCCGTTCAAGAAGGATGTTGACATCGTTAAAAAACGCATGGTTGAACGATGGAAACGTGAGCGTGAACGTAATCTCGAGCGTGTGTTTATCATGAATCAATTGAATACCAAAAACATACCCAATAGACTCGTAAAAAATTACAAGAATGCCGCGGCGAATTATATAATGACCCAAGGTCCAACGATGAAACAATTGGAAAACTACACAAAGACATGGTTAAATTTACGCAAATAAAAACTTAAAGACGCTGGTATATTTCTGACTAATGGATGAGTACACACAGTTTGTACTCGACGAAGCCACGTTTCACATGAATGCGGCTCGGGAACTTTTAACCGAAAGTATCAAAGATCCAGAAAAACATTACAGGGAAACGAAGCGGTTTCACGCGACACTCGCAAAGTTATTTCCGTTTATGGTTCTACTACAATCTTTCGTACCTCCACTTGCCGATTTGGAAACGGTGGATAATTTATCAGATACGCAGTCTTCAGTGACATCAGACGAAGATAGTTTTGTGCCTGTAACTCCGCCGCATCATTCAGAGTCTTAATGGTTTTAAATTCGAGAACTGTTTCGTTATTCATGATAATATCGGCTCTCAGATTACCGATGATGTGTCCTTCAAATGGAATGGGTACGATGCGTTCCGATTCGTATGAAACACCTTCACGTCTTAAAAGAACTTCCATCGCGTTATGGTATACTCTCTCACTGTACCCAGCTCCCAGTTGAGAATATATTTTTGTAGCGAGTGCCTCTATGTCTACCATACCCTATTTTTTCACGATCGCTTTAATCATCTTATTCGTCAAGTTATAACCTGTCATATTTTTAAACGCCTTTGCGTTACCGGAAGCTGCGGCGGCTCTCGCCATCGTGGCCGACGGTGCATTCGGAGTTCGCGACACGGCAACCTTCTTAAACTTAAGAAACTTGAAACTGTTTTCACGGTTTTGACCCACGACCATGATTGAATTTGCATTGAAGTTTTGTGTGATCTTGGCGATGCTTCGATCTTTTGCTGATGTGAGTATGGTCACACCCGGAAACCAACGTCGGAGGATGCGCACTTTGTTCTCCACCGGAAGGGGGTTCTTAGCGTTTCCATACGAATGTGACACGACAATCACGGGTGTCTTATTCGTGCGACGCGCAGTTTCGATGACCTGTTCAATCATGACGCGATGACCTTTGTGTGGAGGGTTAAAACGACCATACGTAAAGACAACAGACTTCATTAATAATATCAGAGAATATAAATGAAATCGTGGTGGCCATTCAGTTTCGTGCGAATATCGTCATCGAAATCATTCAGTTACCTATGGGGAGAATAATGTTCTCGTATAGTATATGGCCACATACGTCCAGCCCACGTGTGAATTTGTATATAAAGTTTCATCTCTCGAAAAAGTCGTCGACGGTGATACCATCGATGTGACTCTCGATCTAGGATTTGATGTGTGTACGCGTCAACGCGTGCGTCTTTTGGGTATCGACACCCCCGAATCGCGTACATCCGACGCGACGGAGAAGGTATACGGCCTCATTTCAAAACAAAAATTAAAAGAGTGGTGTCTCAAAGCTGTGGAATCTGAGAAGGATGATATCGAGATCGAACTCAGATGCCCGGAACGAGACAGTCGTGGTAAGTTTGGGCGCATCCTCGCAGAGGTGTGGGTCTCCGAGGATGGTCAATGGACGAATGTTAACAAGTGGATGTGTGATGAAGGATACGCGGTGCCGTACTCGGGTCAAAATAAGAATGCTGTCACATCGCTTCACGAAGCGAATCGTCGTAAATTACGTCTCCGCGGTGAGGGGATACTTGTTGACCCATAAGTTACAAATCCATTTCTCACCGTGCGTCACGGGCATACCACCGTGTAGTGCTTTCGATGTAATGAATTCATAATTATCGAGCGTGTCAAAAAATAAAACATCACCGGCGTTGAGTTTGTACGCGCGTCCTAATTTTGGAAACATGGTCGCACCGCCTTGATATCCATCGTTGAGGGCGATGATGAATGTGTACATGCGTTTATTTTTTTGATCGTGCATGGCGTCTTGATGTGGACGGTAAAATCCACCCTCTTCGTATCGAAGAACCTGTAAATTTTCACAATTATCGATCGGTCGGTCCGTCATGGCTAAACACTTATCGACAATTCTGCGTATCACGGGATCTTCCAACGATAACCACGCTGTTTCACTCTGACGGACATTCTTCTTTATGAGTTTATCTCTCGAAACTGTCGACGGTTTGAGTTTGTCTCGCGCTTGTTCTATGATATAGTGGCGTTCTTCTGGAGTCACGAAATCATGGAATACGAGTGGATGTCTATATTTCGGAATCAATAGATACACGAAAATTATGATTGCCAGTAAGAGCACGAGCATTCTACATTAATAGAATATTATTATTGAATAGCGGTGGAGTGACACATTTATATCTTTTATGAATAGAACGTACTATATCATTCGAATAGACTATGAGCTCACGTAAAGTTGTGATTATACCCGCGTCTTCACGTATGACATACTGACGAAGTAAATCCGACGCCGTGTCTATGAACATCTGATACACATTAACGACATCCATATTCTTCTCCTTGTGTTTGTCGATCGCTTGTATCTTGCGTTTGAATTCCTTTTCTGACATATCATTGAGCATGTATAATACCCTGTGATGATAGGTGGAGGTATTGACGTATCGTGTATACATGATCTCCCGCTCACACCAATTAATAACGTGTATTAGATCCGCGAGGCGTTCCGGAAGTTCGTGTCTCGACGGTAGACCACCACACGGTACATCACCATTTTCGCGGTAGAGACCGTGCGTCTTTCGTTTAAATTCTAGATAATGTGGATTATGTATTCGACCTATTTGAATATTCCCGGATCTCCAATCAAACGCCGTTTGACACTGGGTACACCACATTTGTGCACACCCATCTATTTTAGAAATCATGGTCGAACATTTCGGACACGGTTTCGTATCCTTTAATATGAGTTTCATGGTTTTTACGAGATCCGGGTCGCATGTGCGATCGTCGTGTTTAATTTCACCACAATCATTACAAAATGTAGTTCGACATATACCACAATACCAATCTTCATCTAGAAACCCCTTACACTCACCCTCGGGGCATTTTCGTACGAATGACTTCTTGATTTCGGTGATGTCTGGATTTGAAAATCGAATTTCATCTATACGTTCGCGCGTTTGGCGCATGTTTTCTATGAGTTCGTGTATTTCTTGGACTTGTATATATTCATCGTATGATAGACGACCATATGTCATATATAATTTAGACAACTGTACCTTTTGTTCCGCGATGACTTTGTTTAAATAGCGCATCTCGAGTATCCGTTCGACGTGTACTTGCGTCTCCGGCATGAGTGATTTTTCGCGTTCAAATAGAACATTTTCACGATGTCGTCTATAATCGACGTGTCTAAAGTTATGTGTACAAAAATGATCGACGAATTGTCTGTTCCACACGTGTTTACATCCCATGCAATGGGCATCTTCCATGACTGAAAGTAAATATGTCTGTGTACACGTTCTACACGTATTCAAATCACAAAAAGGACAGGTAACCTTTTTGTGATTTGTATTTTCAAAACACACACCGCACCTGTCCATTAATTAAAAACATGGTGCTATTCTTTAAACTTACATGTATTTTTCCTTTACCCAGTCTCTATCACTTTTAAATATTTTAGACAATTTTGGATTTGTTCGTTTGAACAAAATCATCAAAACATTTAATCGTCGAAAGAGACCGAGCGGTGGTTCACCCGCCCGAACAACGCGCGCGAGTGCTCGGTGTCTCGCGAGTGCGCTCTTTTCGCGAACATCGGAATATCCGTGTGCACTGAGAATTCCAGAATTACTGAGAGGTATGATGACTCGCATTTATATGATACAAGATTATATTCTTCGTCGAGTCTGTTGTTGTTTTTTCTGTGTCGCCTTGACACTGGTACCCTTGGCTTTTGCGAGGGCGCGGTTTTGCTTTCTGAGTTGTTCTTTTCGCGCGCGTTTGGCTTCCGACTTCTCAAGAGCCATGCGTCTTTTTTCCTTTTCATTCACGTTATTGAAACGCTGCGCCGCAGTCATGGGTTTCTTATTTGGTCTGTTCGTATTATTGAATGAAAATCCACTCTCTCGAGACTTGACGAGTTGACGAGCTTCGTTGAATATTGTTTTATTTTTCGAGGCGTTCCATCGTTTCATAAACTTTTTAACATCGGTGCTCGTGAGGCCCTTGATTTGCTTGAGTTTCCACTCGACGCCTTCACGGATCGTGGCGTTGGAGTTGCGTTTATTTGCGTTCTTAAGAACCGTGTTTGGATTTTCTCCCTTTTCAAGTCTATTCATGAACTCTTTTCTGTTATCACGCGTGAGCTTCTTCTTACTTTGAAGTAAGGCTGCGGTATTCTTTCGAAGCTTGTCCCGACGCTCCTTTTCGATTTTTTCTTTTTCTGCGGTGCGCCGATCTTCGTGAAGTTTTCCCGCATTCGCGAGAATGGCTCTCGGATCGTTACCCTTGTTGAGACGTTCCATGAACCGCGTTCGATTTGCCTTTTCGAGTGTGTTGAGTGCTTGAAGTCTCGTCGCGGTGTTCTGTTTGAGTGCATTTTTAGCCTTTTTCTTAGCATTCAATTGTCTCGCGAGCTCGTCGCGTCTTTTCGGAACATCGTTTCCGCGTTTCATGATCCACGCTTCGTGACCAGCCTTCTCTTTGTTAGAAATATTGGACGTGCGAATCTCCTCGCGAAGTTTGATTTTTTCGTCGAGTTGTGCGTTGATCGAGGTGAGATCTTCTTTAGTTTTAGCTTGTTTCACGAGGGTTTCCCAATCGCGTCTAAACACACCCGTCTTACCCGGGATTTCTCGGATGATCTTTTCAAATAACGGCTTCTTTGCCTTTTCGAGCAAGAGTGTCTCGGCGTTACGAAGTACGTTATTCGCACTTTTACCCTTGTTCAAGTTGTTCATGAGCTTCTTTCGATTCTCACGCTCGAGGTTCGGAATGGCTTGAAGCTTTGCGGCCACATTTCGCTTTAAAGCGAAGGTACGTCGGTTGGAATTCATCTTCGATGCGTTTTTGAGAATCTTGTTTGGATCTTCACCCTTGTTCAAGCGTTCCATTAACTTTGTTCGATTCGTCTTTTCGAGTGTATCGAGTGCTTGAAGTTTCGCGGCGACATTCTTTTTGAGTTGATCGCGAGCGGCCTTCGCGTTGGCTATATTCTTCTCGATGAGCGATTGAATCGGTGTAATGTTCGCGTAAGGTTTATTGATTTGATTAATGTATTGCTTCTTTCTGTCATCGGCGATCGCCAAACCCGTGATTTGTTTCTTGAGATCATTCTTCAATTTCGCCTTGTCTTCGTTATTTTTAATGGATGCATTCTTAACATTTTGAAGTGACTTACCAGCGTTGTTAAATTCTGAGATGTACTTTTGCATGTCCACATTCGTGAGATGTGTCATGGTCTTAAGATGTTGTTCGAGAACACCGCGATCTTCTTGACGTTTTCGGTTCGCCTCCGCCTTCTTACGTTCGGTATTCAGGTTTGTCGCACGAGCCTTAATCGTATTCAATGTATAGTTTGTGTTATTTGTGAGAAGCTGATTTTTAAACGTCTTTTTGTTTTCATTCGTCAAATCTAACGTGTTCAAGAATGCATTGAGTTTCGCGGATCTGTCCGCGCTTTCTTGCTTTCTCTTTTGTGATGCGGTGTTCGTATTCGTAATCTCTTGTTTGATGGACGCGAGATTCATGTTTTTATTCGTCACGCGCGCGATGAACGCATTACGTTCGGTGTTGGTCAGGTTCTTACCATTCATGAAATTTCGAAGTTCATCTTTTTTCTTGTTCAACAGTTCCGCGCGCCGAGATGCGTTCAGCTTGGTCGCTTCATTCTTCACAGCGTTGATCGTCGCCGAACCGTCGTTAACCTTCTTAATGAGGCCATTCTTCATCGAATTATTAAGTTCGAGACCGTTGAGGAAAGTTCTCAACTCGGCTCGAGTGGCTGCTTTATTCTTTGCATTCTTATTCATATTCGCCGCGGCCTGTTTGAGTGTATTCAGTGTATTACTTCCACTATTAAACTTCTTAAGAAGATCTGTCTTTTGCACGTTTGTAATATTAAGAGTATTCAACATATTTGTGAGTTCTTTTCGATTCATCGCAACCTTTTCGAGTTTACGTCTGTTCGATAATTTACGCGCTTCATTCTTGAGTACGGATATATTTCCATTCGTATCATTAAATTTAGTCATGATACTGTTTTTATCTTCACCCGTGAGATTCAATTCATTCGTGTAATTATTGAGTTCTTGTCTCTTTGAATTTATGAGTTCACGTCGACGCTGTTTCACGAGTTCGTCCGCTTTCGTCTTTATCACATTGAGCTCCGCGATCGAATCGTTAAACTCCTTGAGAATTGAATTCTTATTGGTTTGATTTAACTCGAGCGTTTTCACATAGTTAGAAAGAGCGTTTCTATTCGATGTTCGTTTTTCAGATTTTCGTTGGTTCACGAGATTTGTCGCGCGTTTTTCGAGGTCATTCATATTAGAACTATCGTTATCGAATTGTTTGAGAATTGAATTTCTATTTTCATTCGATAAATTCAAACCACTCAAAAACTTGGAGAATTCCACGCGCTTCTCCGCGATCTTATTCTTAAGCACACCATTCGCACGCGCCTTCATGTTTTCGAGACTGATGTTCGATTGCGAAAGCGATTGCATCAATGAATTCTTGTTTTGGGGACTCAACCCTATCCGAGACATGTAGGCGTCAAAGTTTTCGAGGTTCTTGGCCCGCTTGGCAGTCTTGATTGAATTCGCCATATTCTTTGCGTTTTGTTTAATGACATTGACAGTATTCGGTGCGTTATCATACTTTTGCAGGAAACCATTACGATTCGTTGGGTTAATATTGAGTTTTTCGAGATAATTACTCAATTCCGCGCGCTTTTCAGCCTTCTTCTCGTTTTTGATTCGGTTGGACTCCGATTGGCTTCTATTCTTAAGTGTATTGAGCGTACCCACACCGTTATCGAAGTTCTTCAATATGGTGAGTTTCGCGTTTCCGGGAAGATTAAGATTTGTCATGAAGCGATTCAACTCGTTACGATCTCTCGCCTTCCATTCACCCTTACGTTGATTGAGGAGAGTATTCGCTTTCTTAGACCATGCGTTTACATTCTTGTTTACGTTGGCATTAAAATTACGCATGAGAACATTCTTATTGGATTGGTTCAATGGCATGCCGTTGATGTATGTCTTGAACTTCGTCATCAGTGCTTCCGTCTTTTCAGACTTCCGTGTGTTCACGAGATTTCGACCCTGTTTCTTGATAGACTCGACATTACCACTCTCATCGTCGAAGAGTTTCATCACGTATTCCTTATCATCATTCGAAAGCTCGAGTGTATTGACATACGTCTTGAGTTCGCCTCTGTCTTTAGTGCGTCGTTCTTCTTTTCTTTGAATAGAACGATTGGTCGCTTCACTGATGATATTTTTGATGGTCACGGACGGGGAATTCAATTTACTCAAAAGATCCAACCTATTACTGTTATCCAACCCTAAAGTATTCATGTGATTTTCAAGTGACTTTTTATTCGTGATATATTTCTCATCTTTACGAGTTTTTGCGATATCATTCGCATTTTTGCGAAGTGTATTTAAGCTCGCGTTCGTGGTATTAAACTTATTGAGAATTGTATTTTTGTCTTCCTTGTTAAGACCGATCGAGTTAATATATTCGGTGATTGTGTTTCTTTCGGCCGCTCGTGCATTAATGTTTCGTCTATTTTTAACATTTTTAGCCTCGTTTCTGAGAGCGTTGATGTTGGCGTTTATCGACGTGATTTTATTCATTATATATTTCTTGTCTTCGTTTGTCAAGCCCAAATAATTAACATATTCTTTCATTTGTGCTCGCATCGTATTTAGCTTTTCGATCTTTCTATTTTCAATCAATTGAATCGCCTTTTGTTCGATATTCCGAGCACCGTTATTGAATTGACGTAAAAGTCCAGCTTTGTTAACGTTGGTCAAATTCATAGCATTTAACGTATTTTTAACCTTTTGTCGTTCCATGGCTAAATTCCTTTTAATGGACGCTTGATGAATATTAGTCGCAGTCTTCATGAGAGTGTTCAAGTTTCCACCGTCATCGTTAAAGTCTGTGAGAAGCATCTTCTTTTCGTCATTCGACAGCGCCAACGTGTTCATGTGACTTTCGAGAGTCTTTCTGTTTGCCGCGCGACGTTCGGTCACGTTTTTATTGACGAGTTGCTTCGCCAAGTTTTTCGCCTTGTTCAGAGAGATAGCACCCGTGTTAAAATTGGCGATGATCTGAGACGCGTTGATGTTAAGACCGGCGACGAAATTTCTAAGATTTACTTTTTCGGCTTCAAACTTTTCACTGCGTCGTACGTTGGAAAGAGATTTCGCGTTCGTCTTCGCTTTGTTCAGATTGAGCGCATTTCCAAAATTTTGAATGATTTTAGCCTTATTCGGTTCACTCAATTCGAGTGTATTCAAGTATTCCACGAGTTCGACTCTATTCTTATTTCGTTGATCGGAGATCCTTGAATTTATCAAGTTTGTAATCTTACGCTTGATCGTGTTGACGTCACTTTCACCGTTATTAAGTTCTTTAAGAAAAGCAGCTTTATTATTCGATGTGATGTTCAACGTATTCATATAATTTTTAAGACCATTACGAGTTTTTATTTTGTTTTCCGCATTCTTAATCTTTACGAGTTCTTGAATTTCACTTTGAAGTGTTTCGAGAGTCGACGTACCCGTGTTAAATTTACTCAATATAGAATTCTTTTGCGTTTGATTCAACTGTGTAGAGTTGAGCGCGTTCGTAAGTTTTTCACGGTTCGCGAGCTTTTTTGAATTTCGAATCTTCGTGGCTTCATTCTTAAGCGCATTTAAATTCGAAGAATTGCTATTAAACTTGGACACGATCGCATTACGTTCTTGATTCGTGAGACCGAGTGTCGCTATGTGTCCCATGAGATCTTGACGATTCAAAATTTTCTTTTGATTCTGCGACGCCACACTTCGCGCGTTAATGTTAGATTTCAAAGCGGTCACGTTCGTGTTTGCCGTCACACTATTCCTGAATGATTGCTTTTCGTCATTCGTGAGACTCTTGTTAGCCATATACGCGTTGATCTCACTTTTGATTTTGTTAATGCGTGCATTTTTACGCGTTTGATCGAGTGTGCGCGCCTTGTTTTGAATGGATGATACATTCACACCGTTATTGAATTCGCGAATCAATGCATTCTTATTCGTTTGATTAAGAGTTGTTTCCTTGTTCAAGAAATTCACGAGTGATTGTTTATTCTTAATTTTAATGTTTGTCTCTTTCGCTTGAATTATTTTAGACACTTCATTTTTTACACCATTTAACGTCAATTGATTCGCGTCGTACTTTTGAACCAAATTATTCTTTTGGTTTTGGTTAATATTCACCGTATTCAAAAACTCAACGACTTGAAGCTTCATGATGGCTCTCTTTTCACCTTTACGTTGTTCGATGAGCGTATTAGTTGCATTTTTGAGACTATTTAAGCTCGTGATGGAACTATCATTTAAGAGGCTCTTTTTATTCGAATTATTGAGTTCGGTGACCGTATTGAGATAGTTTTGAAATTTCGCGCGGTTGTTCGCCTTGGGGACGTTGTTCGCCTTGGGGACGACGTTGTTCGCCTTAGGGACGTTGTTCGCCTTGGGGACGTTGTTCGCCTTAGGGACGTTGTTCGCCTTAGGGACGTTCGATGCCGACTCGGCTTCGCGACGAACGGAGTTCAGGGAATTTGTGGCGATCTTATTCTTCAGTTCACTCTTTTTCGCATTGGATATGTTTAACGCGTTGATGAATTCTATCAACGCGTCTTCATTACCTTTCGCGACGCGTGCGTTCGTCACGACATTCGCAAACTTCACACCGGCTTGATTTAATTTATTAAGGTAATTCTTCTCTTTACGAATTCCGAGAGCTTTGATCGCGTTGGCGGCTTGCGCCTTGGTCACGTCGGTGTTGATTTTTTGCTTGGGTGGGGTGTAACCACTCGGAAGAGAGGGACCTTCGACGACACCCGTGTTCAAATACATACCCAACCCCTTATCACCTCTTTTAAACACGTAACCGGGTTTATTGGCTACACGTGTCTTGGAGGGTATGAAACTTTTATTCGCGACGTTCATGAATGACGGTCTCGCGCCGACACTCGGTTTAATGGCCGCCGGAAAGGCAACTTTAGTCGTTCGTTGAACGCTCGGCGCGCTCGGTGCGCTCGGTGCGCTCGGCGCGCTCGGCGCGCTCGGTGAGGGTATGTTCAAAGATTTGGGAAACATGACTCGAGTTGAATTGTTGACCCGACGGTTCACCCCGAAATTGTTCACCCGACGGTTCACCCCGAAATTGTTCACCCGACGGTTCGCGTTGTTCACCCCGAAATTGTTCACCCGACGGTTCGCGTTGTTCTCACCGACGTTGTTCGCCGGTCGATTCAGATTGTTCGCACCGACGTTGTTCGCACCGACGTTGTTCGCACCGACGTTGTTCACACCGACGTTGTTCATCGCGATGGCATTACGCGTCGACGCACGGCGTTTTCTCGCGAGAACGATCGGTTCGCGAATTTTACGACCGTCGAGATAACGCTTCGTCGCTTCGATGAGTTCATGTTTCGTGAGACCATCGGTGAGGACGACACCGGCTTTCTTCGCGACGCGCTTCAATTCATCTATTTTTGAATCGCTCGCGAACAAGATATCATAATCTTTTGGCTTAAGAGGTGATTTACCATCGATCATGAATGTTCTGTTCTTACTGAGAACCAAAGGCGGAAGTGGGAGATTATCTTCCTGAATATCGGTGTAGGCCTGACATATCTTCTTGCGAGATAAGTTCAGTTCTTTACCCGTATTTTGCCGTATCATCTGACGTAGGTTTTCTATATCAAGTTTTGGATCACACGCATCCATCCATACACTTTGATATACAAAAACATTATAAATTATGACCAAGCATATACAGTCGTATCTTGTCCTCGTAACTCAAACCAAAGTCAAATATATTTAAGTGCTCGATATCTATCTGATGTGTTTTAATCTTAACATCATACTTAACTCTATTACGTAAGGTTGACGTTATGATTGTTTCGAGAAACTGTTTTGGATTTTCGAGGTCTTCTTTATATTTGGGTACCACGTGTATTTTAACGCACGTTATCTCGTGTGGCTTTTTGTCTATAAAGGGAAGAAGTGGTATGTCTTCCGCTGTACCACCGTCGACGTATGTCTTCGAGTCGTGTTTACCACATTCAAATATGAGTGGAATGGCTATGCTCATACACACCGCGTCGATCACTTTCATGTCTGGATACGTATCCACCGAAAAATACTCAGTCCGTGACGAATTAAGACAAAACGCCGCGACGTATATCTTCTTTTTCAATTCTCGGAATGTTGGATCACATCCACACAACTCGACGAGTTTTTGACGTATAGGTTCAGTATCGACGAAGCCAAATTTGTTAAAAAAGAGCCCAATGTTTAGCTTAACAAATTCGGAGATATCTAAGGATAATGACATTTTAAAAATCTTATCGACAGACATCCCCAACGCTAGAAATAGTGCCAAGATCGATCCAGCCGAAGCACCGGATATTTCTTGGACATCGCGAAGTTCTTTATTCATTCTTTTAAGACACCCGATCATGGCATAAATACCCATGGCACCTGGTCCCAGAACTAAATACTTCATATCCTATTAGTAGAATTGAGGAAATTGACGTCGCAAAGACGCGAAAATAAGAGAAAAGACGAGGGCGTGCACGAGAACAGACTGCGGACTCGTTTGACCCGAACGGAAAACACCACCAGAACCCGGCGGCAACGTCAAAAGAAGACCCGGGCTCAAAGCGAGGAAGAGCGTCGTCGTGACGAGCAAATCAGCCTTGGTCACGACCAAACCCATGACTCGGGCGATCACAGAGTACGCCAAGAAGAACACGAGCGCGTGGAAAAAGATGGCCATTTGATTAGTGTTACCACTGGCAAACTTAACAGACTTGCCATTCGCGGTGAGCAAAAGACCTGGGCTGAGCGCGACAAAGAGCGCGGCTGGGATGGTGACTTTGCGCGTGGCAATATCGGGGAGCATTTAATATATAGTCACATTATTTTGTGACGTGTGTAAAGCCACGAAATCAATGAAATGATCGAACGTAGCACCAATCATGAAAGCGTCGCCCAGGTTTGCGTCCCTGATATACTCTTCAATCTTATCCCAAATATATGAGAGTTGTGGCGTTGTTCTGAAATAAATATACGCCGGTTCTTCGTGATGTTCCGCGTAACAGAAATCGGCAAAGTCTGAAAATTCAGCCTTATCCAAGAGCGTGTGTTCGAGAAACGCGTCACGAATTAATAAATTCATGAGATCCCACAGTTCCCATAGTTCATCTGAGTATTTCGATTGCCAATCATGAATATTCAGATGAGTGTCATCATCTTCGATGACCTCGCCATTTTCGTCGAGTTCGACGTCGAGGTCAAAATTTCCATCTTCAATGTACTGACTCCACACCATCGTGACTTACTTATCTTCTTTAGGAGCCTTCTCTTTTATACCGGTTAATGAGAGCGTCACGGATTCTTTGGTTTTTAAGTTGTCTTGAATCGCGTTAATCGCACCCTCGACCTTCACTTCGTCACCCCCGAAGAATTTCAACAAACCTTCCTTAATAGAATCCTTATTCACACCCGACTTACGGACGCTTTTTCTCAAACTTATCTTACCCTTCCTGAGGTTAATGGTATCAATACCCTGGTCAACCATGTGTTTCTTCACAGTCTCCTTGAGACGCTTTTCTTCCTGGTTAAGAATTTTGATATCAGCTTTCGCTTCAGAAAGTTGTTTACTGAGGTCAACGAGCTTCGAGACGCTCGTTGAGAGATCACTAGACACAGAAGACATAATTATCTATTATTGATCTAAAATCTTTAAGCGCACAAACTACGCTGCATCAAGTCCGGAGCAATCGTGGAGTTGTTCCAAACGAAAGCATCCTTGGGGTTCGGCGGATCCGCGCGAATTTGCTGGTTCGCGTTACGCAAGTTACCGCCAGTGGTCTCCGGGAAGCCAATTTGTTGACGCGGATCCAAGAAGTTTTGACCCTTGAGGATATCTTCCGGGGCAAACTCACCGAAGTCCTCCTGAGAAGCAACCTCACGCGGCAAGAGCGAGGACGCAAGTCCGGTGCCAGCCTTCATTTGGCACGTACTCGCCGGAACATCACCACCATCGTAAAGGCTCGGCGCATACATAGTTTCGCTGATACTGTACTTAGACTTTTTTGTGTTCATGTTCATGAGCAAATAGACAAGCACGGCAACGGCCGCAAGCATGACCAGCTGATTCGCCCGAATCTTCATCTTTTTATATACAGTATACATATTTTTTTATTCGTCGCCCTCATCTTCAAAGGCAAATTCTTCTGGATATGTTTCTTCTGGCTGAGGAGGAGGAGTCACCATCTTCACCTGAACAACGTTCCACACCGAACCATATGCCTTCTTGGCAAACCACAATCCGGCGAATTCGAGAATGACCGAACACTCACCATCGGTTGTGAGCGCGCTGAAGTCCGTGAGTTCCTGGTCGGCGGTGAAAATCTTCGTCGGAGCAATCTTATCGGCGGTGATCTGATTGTTCGTGACACTCGCCGTATACGCCGATTCAACTGTTTCTTGATTGAGAACCTTACCAAACCAAGATTCGGAATTCTCGAGTGCGGCCTGGATGTTTTGTGTATCGATCGCTTGGACGCGTTCGAGATTTCGTTCGGATACGAGATCGAACGTCACTTCGGTGTCCGAGAGTCCACACACCTTGACTTTGTTCAGTTGAACGAAGCACTTCCTCTTGTCGTCCTTCGTAGCCTTGACGACATAGAATCCTTCGTCGTCCTTCGTTGGGGTATCGTACAGCATTATACCGTATAGTGTGCTTATTTCTTTAAACCAACGAAAGGTATCTGGGCTGACTTCAACAGTACCGACTTTGGAACCCAACTGTCACGCGCGGGCCTGTATCCATAAAGCGTCTTCAAAATATTAAACTTTTCCGGGACTTTACCACCCGTACTTGGTCTGAAGTTGTACTCGTTTTTTACGTAATTTTTATCTTTACTCGTTCGCCACAATTGATTATTGATATTGAAACGTTGATCTCCTTTCGTTTGCTGGAATCCCGGTACGCGCACCGACTTTGTGGACGCCTTGAGTCCCACGACAAACTGCCTAGACACACGCTCTTCGTCTGGGGGTGACGTGTACGCGATATATTTTCTAGGGTTTACCGTGGCCGCGGATTTCATGTTCACACGTCCATCGAGTCTTCGACGGCGCGCCGCTGTCATGGGAATCTTGTGTATTTTCGCATATATAGACTCAATCGTATCACTCGAATTAATGGACAATTTACTCGAAATTATTTTTGACAATTTCACCATGCGTTGTCGATCCTTTTCCTTCTTTTCTGGACGAAGACCGAGCTTTTGCATGAGATACACGTCGTCGAGTAAGAATCGACGCCCCGCCACGAAAATACGATCGTCGCGGACGATGGTGCCCGTCATTCTATTTCTATACGTGACACCTTTCTTCTTTGTCTCCACGACTTCAAAACCAAACTCACCCGGACGCATGAACGGTATGTCTAATATTCCACCGACGGGGCGTTCGACGATTTGACCTTTCGCTATCGAAAAGTATCTCGTTTTAAGATCGAGGGCAAATAGTTCCACATCGATGAACACATTCGTTCTAGAGGGTTCGGGGCCATTTCCAGTTTTCTTCTTCTTAATGAGGATGTACCGTCTCGTGACGTACGGTCCCTTCTCGGCGAAACCGAGACCCAAAAACTTTGCGACTTTCGTCTTGGCACTGAACCTCGCATGAATTTCTTTGTCATACTTCGATGCAATTTCACCAAGTTTATTCCATAAAAGAACCTTGACCGCTTGGAGTTTTCCGAAATATTTTGAATCGTATTTGAAACTCGGTACAAATTTGGTATCTATATCACTCGTGATGATGCGATCATTTCGTTCGATATAATAGTTGAACGCTTCACCACCGGATATCACGAGATCACCACTCGTTTTCAAAAATTCTGAAAGTTCTCCCACCATTCGATAGACGACGTCTCTTATGGTATCAGTCACGTAGGCGTAGACCATCTTTTCGAGCGATTCTTTTTTGTGAAGTCTGTGAAGGCGCTTTCTAAAGTTTGAAACATCATCCTTTTCATAATATCTCTTCAGTGTGGCGTCATTGAAGAAAAGGTTCTTCAACATGAACCGATTTATGACGGCCTCTGAGTAAATGCTATCGTCCATTATAATATTGTGATATATAAAAATGGAGTGTGCCGATCTAAAGTGTGATGTGATAGATGAATGTAAATGTTACGCGATGAAGGACGAAACGTATCCTTACGAAAATCAAGTGTGTGGCGTGCGACGAGGAAATCGTATATTTCCATGTAACCCCGCGTGTTGCTCAGGTGGTTGCCCTGGACAATGTAAGGGTGTACGTCCCAGACCCCCGTATAAAGTGACAGATGATTTCTTCACTCCATTCGAAGTCAATATTCCGGCGTATTCCAAAATAATCCTCGTGGTTCTTTTAGGTCTGGTAATAACCAGCACACTATCGTTACGAAAATGAGACTTAAAGATGAGACGATTAGAAGAGATATAAGATGTCTCTTGAAACTATCCAAACTGAACTCACTGCTCTCCGCGCCGATGTTAAGGCCCTGACGAAGATTATTCGCAAGGTTAAGGCGAAGCAAGACGATCCGGACGGAACGAAGGCTGCGGAACGTGCGAAGAACAACGGCTTCAACCGTAAGCAAAACATCAGCGACAAGCTCCGTGCTTTCATCGCCCTTCCGGAAGGGGAGTTGATTTCCCGCAGTGAAGTCACGAAGGCGATCACGAAGTACATCACCGAAAATGGCTTGAAGCACCCGGACAATGGTCGTGTGCTCATCATGGACGAAAAGCTTCGCGATCTTCTCCAACCGGGTGACGTCCAAGTCACCTTCCTCAACCTTCAAAAGTTCTTGAGTCCGCACTATGTTAAGGCGGCTTAAACAAATAACACATATATGTAATAACATGAACATCAATAAGTCCATCGTCGAAGAACTTATTGGTACAAAGCCAACCAAGTTGGATTTGTATCAAAAAGCCTTCACTCACAAATCAGCCCTCAAAGAACACGAAGAGCTTACCGGTTCATTCGAAACTTTGGAGTTTATAGGGGATTCAGTTTTAGGTTTTGTGATAACCAAATATTTATACGACAGATATGAAGAGCGACAAGAAGGATTCTTGACAAAGGCTCGAACACAACTCGTGCGCGGAGACACCCTCGCGGGTATAGCCCGTAAACTTGGACTCCATGATCACGTTCTCATGGATGAAAAGGGGATGCGTAATGGATGGAATAATAACCCAAAGATTCTCGAAGATGTTTTCGAAGCACTCATCGGTGCGATCTATATGGATCTCGGACTATTACACGCAAAGCAGTTCATTCTCTCCATTTACGAAAACCCAAACCTCGTTGACATGAATGATATCATGATAGACAATAACTTCAAAGATCATCTCATGAGGTATTCACAGTCAAATAACTTACCACTTCCAGATTATAGAATCGCATGTCAAAATGAAGGTGTATTTACCATAGACGTATTCATAGATAATGTGTTCCTAGGTCGCGGTTTCGCGAAGAGTAAAAAGCGTGCGGAACAGAATGCAGCGCGAGCGTTTTTCTATCCTCCACAGCTTAAAAAGTAGATCCAATATTATCTTAATATGCACCCGAATGTGAAGAAAGTGATTGAACGGGAATACGCAGCTCAAAAGAGTGAAGAATGGCTCGCTCTTCGTGGCAATATGCTCACGGCGTCAGACGCGGCCACGGCTATTGGGAAGAATAAGTATGAAACTCCCGAAGGTTTGCTTCTCAAGAAATGTGGTCTCGGTGAGAAGTTTACTGGGAATGAAGCCACACGCCACGGTGAAAAGTATGAAGACGAAGCTCGTATTCTCTACGAAGAGAGACACGGTGAAGTCGTCCACGAAATTGGTCTCTGTCCTCATCCAATCCACACGTGGTTGGGTGGAAGTCCCGACGGTGTGTCCGAATCCGGAAAACTCGTAGAGATCAAGTGTCCCATGAGTCGACAGATTTTACCGGAAGTGCCCGAACATTACATGCCTCAATTACAGCTATGCATGGAGATTTTAGACTTAGAAGAAGCTGACTTTATTCAATATAAACCAGCAGAAACAAATTGGCCTCGTCCAGAGGAGTTTGTGGTCGTCAACGTGAAACGAGACCGTGAATGGTGGAATACGTATCTTCCAGTCATGAAGGAATTCTGGGATAAAGTGGTATATTATAGGGAGCATTTGGATGAGCTCCCTAAGCCACAAGATAAACCAAAACGCGCGCCCAGAAAGAAGAAGGAGATTCCCATTGAAATTCAAGTTGATCCCGACGATACATACCTAAGTGACTGAGCGACGAGTGAATATCACTCGAAACATGACAATCGAAGACCAATACATTAAGGCGAAGAACCGACTCAATGGTCGGCTCTTTGCACCATATCAAAGTGAGGGTGTTTTGTGGATGTTGTCCATGGAAAACCAAGTTCACGGTCCCAAGGGTGGATTTTTGTGTGACGAAATGGGTCTGGGTAAAACAGTGCAAGTCGTCTCGACGATTCTTGGAAACGAGAAGAGACGCACGCTCATCGTTGTACCCAAATCTATTATAACGCAGTGGGTTCAAGAGATAAAGAAGTTCGCACCGACACTGTCCGTTGGTATTTATAACGGTTCTGATATGTATCAATATGACATTGTCGTGTGTTCGTATTCATTAATCATGAACATCGGCCCACTCCACAGAATGACGTGGGATCGTATCGTGCTCGACGAAGCACACGAAATACGAAATAGATCATCGAAAACTTTTAAGAGTGTTCGAGCACTTCGATCTGATATTCGTTGGATCGTCACGGGTACACCCGTATTCAATTCTATGAATGATTTCGTATCTCTGTGTGAATTTATTGGTATCGAAAAGACCCTCGTACAGGGAATGACGACTAAGATCAAGGATATTTACATTCTTCGACGAACGAAAGATGATCTCGCAAAGCTCGATAAAAAGCTCGAACTTCCACCGTGTACGTTTGAAAACGTAGAATTGGAAATGTTTCCGGACGAACGAAAGCTGTACGAATTCGTATTTAAGGATGCTCAAGATACAATCAAGGATATATTCAGTTCTTCATTGAATATTAGTGCGAAAAATATGGCAATTCTAGAGTGTTTACTCAGAGCGCGTCAGTGCATGATTTGGCCGCAGATGTATCTCGACGGCGTTGCGCGTAAAAATGATACAGAACCCGAGCGATGGGTTGGCCGTTCAAACAAAATGGAAACACTCTTTCGAATGATTCGTGCCCACCCGGATGAAAAAACGCTCGTGTTTTGTCAATTCATGGGTGAGATGAATCTGATTCAGGAAACGCTCACGGACATGGGGTACACCACGTTTAGAATTGACGGATCGTGTTCAAATGCGGTTCGTCAACACGAAGTTGAATCGTTTCGTACGGCTCCACCGGGCGCTGTGTTTATCATCCAGATCAAATCAGGGGGACAGGGTCTCAATCTCCAAGAAGCGACGCGTGTGTACATCACGGCTCCAGCATGGAATCCAGCCACCGAACTTCAGGCGATCGGTCGAGCACATCGAACGGGTCAGACTAGACCTGTATACGTGAAAAAATTACTATACAAAGAGACGGATGAGTTTATCAGTGTCGAAGAAGAGATGATGGCGTTACAAGGACACAAATCCGTCGTGTGTTCGCAAGTTCTCAATGATGAAAGACTCCAAACACAAATTCCAGTAAAACGGACGTGCGATAAAATCTCAATTCTGGACATCAAGAAAATTTTCAGAGCGTAGTATATATTACAATGTCTACTATAGGAAGCCGCGCTGAAGTTTTCCACGGAACCGCTGAAAGGACCTCGGGTGGTCTTGTGAAGAAGGATCTCATGTTGGATCCGAAGGATGGTCGCATCAAGAGTAAGGCTGCCCACGATGCCGCGATCGCGCGCATGAAGTCGGAAGGTAAGGGTGCGATGGTCAAGGTCTTCAAGCCGAAGAAGGGTAAGTTTGCCCTCCAGCCGAAGCAAGGGACCAAGGCTTATGAGAAGAAGATAAAGAAGATGGAAAAGGAAAGAAAGTAATTTCTCGAGTTATAGTAAATGACACTCGCAAAGTGGGATGAGTCTGTTCGTTTAGCAAAGATTCAATTGAGAATGAACCCAAACACCTTTGTTAAAATACAGGGGAAGTTGCTCAAGGAAGCGCAAAAGATTTATCACCTGCTTCTATTAGCTGATTAATTTCTTTTCATAATATATACAATGTTTAACCGAATCAAGAATGCTGCTTCTCGTACACGCAACGCCGCGAAGGCGACGTACGCTCGTGTTGCCCCGGTCGTCGCGAACAAGGCTCGCGCCGTCGGTGCTGGTATGAAGAGCTTTGGTATGGCCGCGGCCAACAAGGCTCGCACGACCTACGACAAGATGCGTCAGGGTAAGAACGCTCCGGCGGTTGCCCCGACCCCGTACCTCGACAACAACTCGCACCGTATTTACAAGACCAACAACGGTGCTGTGTTCTCTAACGGTGCCAACGGCAAGAAGAACTACGCGCCGGTTGTGGGTGCGATCAAGAACGGTCCGAACGCCCCGGTTGTCGGTATTAACTCGATGAACGTCAAGACTGTGCCGAGCAATATTCGTCCGACGAACAATGTCGCGCGCATTAACTAAACAACGAATTGAAATCCTTTGAGTCTTTGTGGTTCAAAAACCATTAAGTTGTACAATTTCCATGTGATACCAAACTTCCTATTCAAGAAATACACACTATTGAGTTCAACAATAGCGAGTCCTGTATTCCTTGCATAGAGTCCGTTTTCAGCGGTATCATTGAGTACATTCTTTTCCGGGTCACACACCGAAGCCTTGATATCACCGTCAATCGTCGTGTCAACCTTTACACGAAATTTCGGTTCACGGTCGGGTGATTCTTTGATATTCGAGTTAAACATTGGTGCGAGTTCATCTTTAGTCATCATCTTTCCAAATATAATGTCACTCTGTTCAGAAACACTTTCAATGATTTTATCTTCAATCGCGCGCAGTGTCTGATAAAACTTTTCAACATAATTGCCATCTTCGTCGTGTCCTTTCATTGAAAAATCAATGTTGTATTTCGTTTGACCGACTTCCGGTGTAAATCCAGACACCCCGAAAGGCATGTACATTCGGGGCGTTGTGATTCTCAGTGGTTTACCATCCTTGGTTGACAATACAATCTTTCTATTATTGTAGTTGGCAATTTCAAGAATATCTAACGCGTCAACAAACTTTGCCATTAGTACATTAGAAACACGTGTAAACTTTAAGCTGAACACGCCACACACTCAGGTTCTAGACTGAATTGAATTGGGCGAGCTTTAGCCTTAGATCGAAGATAATACATCCCCGTCTTGAGTCCCTTCTTCCATGCATACATGTGCATGGAGGAGAGTTTGGACGTGGTTGGACTTTCCATGAAGAGATTCATACTTTGACTTTGATCAATAAACCGACCGCGATCGGCCGCCATGTCGATGACGTCCTTCATTTTAATTTCCCAAACCGTTCGGTACAAGTTTTTAATTTCATCGGGAATGTCCACAATATTTTGAATGGAACCACCCGCCTTCACCATGAGATCCTTCATTTCCTTGGACCAGAGACCAATCTCTTTGAGATCGTCTACGAGATGTCGGTTTACGACCACAAATTCTCCCGCGAGGGTTCTTCTCAGATAGATGTTCGTCGTGTAGGGTTCAAAGCATTCATTATTACCCAAGATTTGGGCAGTAGAAGCGGTTGGCATTGGAGCCATGAGGAGACTGTTACGGAGACCCTTCTCCTTGATGCGTTCCTTGAGAGCGTCCCAGTCGTAGTGAAGCTTGGTCTCACCTTCCCACATATCAAACTGAAGAATGCCCTGAGACGCCGGGGAACCCTCAAAGGTTTCATACGAACCATCAACCTCAGCCAACTCTGAACTCGCCTCAAGAGCGGCGTGATACATGGTCTCAAATATACGCGCGTTGATTTCCTTCGCTTCATCGGAATCAAATGCGTGGCGACAAAGAATGAATACATCCGCGAGACCTTGGACACCGAGACCAATTGGACGGTGTCTCATATTAGATTTGCGAGCAGTCTCAACGGGGTAAAAATTGTTGTCAATAACTCTGTTTAGGTTTTTGGTGACAGTTTTCGTAACTTCGTGGAGTTTGTCGTAATCAAATGTCTTTGTCTCTGGATCCACATACTTGGGGAGAGCGATTGATGCGAGGTTACACACAGCCGTCTCATCCTTGTCTGTGTACTCGATAATTTCGGTACAATTTCCAGTGAGAATACCGTTAAAAATGCCTCGATGTCTCAAAGGTTCATTGAAGCAGAAGGTATCAGCGGTTTCACCAAAGTCTTCAACCGAGACAATTTTTTCGAAATGAAGGGCTTGTCGGTTTGGCTTGTTTTCTGTGTGAAGATTTAAACGTCTTGTGTGTAGACCAAGAGTCTTCAGGATCTCAACACCCCCACTTGGAATTAATAGTCTCCACAAATCTTTGGTTTGAAATGTACCACCTGGCATGTCTACCATACGTGGTTTATGACTATGATTTATTCTTGAATTTACACCCATAGTCTGGAGCATGAGTAATATTTCATTTAGAAAGTCAAAGTGAATTGATCCAAGTTGTATAGAAACACCCCGTCCACCTTGATGTTTAGTGACACAACCATCACCATCTAGAAGACCTGTTAACCAGTCAAGTTTAGATTTCAGGGAATAGTCAATTGGAACGACGAATTTCTCTTCGATATCTTTTGGTAAACGAAGTCTTATTTTATTCTGACTCTGATTCACTGACGCATAGTCGTACTCAACATTATTGATAAGTTTTATCTTTTCGTGATATAAATCTAACCATTTTTGCTCTGTATAAGAATTTGCTTGACACGTACCATCTTCTTCATAGTATTTTACACATGTTTGATGGCGCATACACAACCCATTTATTTTTGCTTTGAAGTTACATCTCTTTGGTTCACCGTCAGATGAAGTTGTACCATCGGCGCAGAAAAGGCCGTGTGTGTATGCATACTTAAGTTCTTTGGTACTGTTATTAATTACGGGTAACGAATGTTTAATGATTTTCATACCTTCTTGGAGGTTTTGTGCTTCAATCGGTTCGTCATGACCAACGATCCAAAACTTATGATATGGTGTACAGCGCAACGATAAACCTTTACTGGTTTTTACCGTAAGTAACTTCTGTTTGGTACCAGTTTGTTTTACGGTAACTTTAGAAAACTCCTCCCCATTCCAAATATCAACTTCCTTGTCTTTGAGTTCCGAAATAGTTTGCTGACCTTCGCTTGTAAGAATTTTGGTTTCTGGTGCGACACATAAATTTGAACTCTTGATCGTACCCAAATTCTTTTGATTACTCTTTTTGTTGCACGCATCCTTGTACAACATATATGGTGTACCAGTCTCGGTTTGAGACCTGATGATGGATTTCCACACTTCAGCGGCTGGCACGGTCGCGGTCGCCCGACCCTCTTCCTCGTACTTTGTGTAGAGAGCTTCAAACTCGTCACCGACGGCGTCAGAGAGACCAGGTGCCTTGTCCGGACAAAACAGAGACCACTGTCCACCTTCTTCGACTCTTTTCATGAAGAGATCCGGAATCCAGAGAGCCGAGAAGAGATCGCGGCAACGCGCCTCCTCATCACCTTGGTTGAGACGCAACTCCAAGAAATCCATGATATCCGCGTGCCATGGCTCGAGATAGACCGCGATAGATCCTTTGCGACGCCCAGCTTGATTTACATAGCGCGCTGTGGCGTTAAATACGCGAAGCATGGGAATAATACCATCTGATTGACCATTTGTACCTCTAATACGAGACTTATTGGCCCTGACGTCATGGATGTGCATCCCGATACCCCCAGCCCATTTTGAGATTTGCGCACACTCGGTAAGAGTGCCGTAAATGCCATTGATGGAGTCTTCCTTGTTTGCGATGAGAAAACAACTGGACATTTGGGGTCTCGGTGTACCAGCGTTGAAGAGGGTTGGTGTTGCGTGAATGAAGAAGCCTTGTGACATCTTGTCGTAGGTCTCCAGAACAGACGGAATATCGTCACCGTGAATACCGATCGACACGCGCATGAACATGTATTGAGGTGTCTCCATCAAGACACCGTCAAGTCTCTGTAAATATGACTTCTCGAGTGTTTTCAAACCAAAATAACCAAAATCGTAATCCCGTTTTGTGACGATATCGTCACGCACGCGTCCGGCTATTCTCGCGACATTATCCGTCACGATACCCGCTTTTGCAAGCTTTTTCATCGCGACGTGAAAATTGTTTGGACACACTTTTTGAATATTACTCGCGATGATTCGAGTCGCCAATACCTCGTAATCGGGGTCTGACGTGATCATTCCAATACAAATTTCAGCGGAAAGTGTATCTATTTCTTGGGCAGAAATCCCGTCATACATAGAGGAGAATACTTGCTGCGCAACCTTTGAAGAGTCACATTTTTCGGAGAGTCCGTATGTTAAATTCTTGATCCTATTGGTGACATTATCAAATTTCATATCCTCAATACGACCTGAGCGTTTCACGACTCTCATTCTTATAATTACTCTAGTTGTTTTATTTTTAACTTATTTACGACGACACGTGATATCAGTACTTCTAACGCGAACCGGACCAGCAATTTCAACCTTTCTATTCGGCTGGAGAAGATACGTGTTCACGTTAAACGGACCTTCTTCCCCAGGTTTGGAAATCGGCGCATAAGATCCAATGAAGGGCTCGGCGCTTTTGTCCGGGACACGCTCCTTGTTATCAGGCTTCGTACTATATGTCGCATCAAAGTCAGCGAGCACAAACATATTTAATATCTACCAACAGTTTTTTTTCCAGCGTTATATTAAATGTGTGACGAACTTCATCTTAATTCCCTGAAGCAATGTCAGACTCCACTGAACACACTCTTCTTTTCTGAGTTCAATACCAATATTCTCCAGCGGGCGGTCAGACAGGAATTTAAGAATAAAACTGGAATCGCAATCGATTACCAAAACAAGGATGATTTGTATGGTATCATGCGTGTTGTTTTTATTAACAACTCGGGTAACCATTTTGAAAAAGTGAATGAACAAGTCAAGGAAATGAATGCACGTGTTATTCAAACGGCGATGTCACAAATTCAAAGTGGAGTGTCTCAGTACATGGGATACGTTCGCGATATCGATACGTTAAGTGTACCGCTTGCGCAACCGATTAATACGAGTACATACGGTAAGAAGATTGATTTAAGTGCAAAGATAGGATTGTAAATTATACAGGTGAAGTGATAAATGTATTATGTTCGATGGATCCATCGAATCGATCACCGCGGATGCGTTCGGTGAAATCTTATTGAGATCACGGATACGTTTGATACTTACGTCGATAAGACGCTTCATTTTAGAAATCGACGCATCGCGCTCATCGTAATTCTGTATTAAAAAATCGTGCACGTCCTGCAATTTTTTGATACTCTTATACAGATGCACTGGTAAGTAATCCATTATACTCTATGTAGCTATTATTTACATCGCCATTTTTCGAGACTTTTCCGCCTGAACACGAAGACGAATCATGATCGTGATGATAACGATTAAAGATGCGATAGAGGCGATCGACATACGATCGATGTTATTCAGTTCCATTTGTTATTTATAAATATTTAAAGTTTTTACTCCAGGAATTAGTAAGATGAGCCTGAATTATTACAAGGATGAAACCGAAAAGGTCTGTAAATCTAAAGGATGGGATCGTGCCGCCGTGGACACCGTGTGGCTCCTGCTCACAGAAGAGGTGGGCGAACTCGCGTCAGCGATCAGGCAACAGAAGAAAACATACAAGAAGACAAATCTCAAGAAGGACAGAGGAACAGACGTCATGATGGAAATGGGAGATGTTTTTAGTTACCTCTTTCAACTCGCGCACATGCTTGATGTAGATCTCGATAAGATGTGGGATGAGCACAAGCACAAAGTTAAGACCAAAAAATATAAAATGTAATGTACTATTAAATATGAGCAAGTATATGCTTTGCGATCAGGATGCGATAAACGATGTCAATCCGTTCGTGTCTCGCGATTTTTCTTTGCCGGGTGGTGTCCGTCAGCTCGGTGATTTTGCCGACAGGAACCTCGTCAAAGAAAAGTCCGGTATGGAGATTCAGGATGAAAAGAGTCCGTATTGTGATTATGCACGCACGGGTGGGTGGCGCACGAACGAATTGTGCGCACCCCCTAAAGCGAATTGTGCCGACGCGCGACCTCTTTATCCGCAACGAAATATTGACTATGGATTCACCGTCGAGCGACGTGGTAATCCAAATGGGCGGAAACGACGAGGGTTCCGATTTGATTTTAGATATGTTTTGATCTTCATTATATTGATCATCGCAATTCTATTAATTTTAAGACGTTAAATAAGCGTTGAAGTTTTTTCAAAGACGCGGTGCGCTCTATGACATCCACTAGTGTTTCTTTGCAAAAATCTTCAGCCACCTTGCGTTGCCAAGCGATTTTCTTGTTGATGAACGGAGGTGTGAATGATGGATCGAGTATCTTCACAGTATTCATGACTCGAATATATGTTTTTATGTCCACGATTCCATGGAGAATATTCTCTAACGCAATCGTCGCCATTTTGACACGCGTTTCCCTCGTCGGTTCAACCATCGTTTCGAGAAAATTTTCATATTGGATCGACTGTTTTCGTGATACAAGTTCCGTCCAGTCACCGCGAGCCGTTGTGTTCAAATAATCGACGAAATCAATATACCCACGTCCCGGGACATATTTCAAGTAGTTGATTTCAACATAAGAGAGATCGGATTCTATGTCGTGCACGACGAGTGCTCTCTTTAAGAACGAACTCATCACTTTCTCTAGGTGGAAAACCACTCTTTTCTCTAAACCATTATTTATAAACGCCTAAGTGTGTGTCGATCCTTTGAAATTTAAACTTAATCATGAAATACGCGGCGATAGCCAACAATACCTTCTCATATCTTCTCACGCTCGATGAGTTTAGAAGTAAGATGCCGGAAGAGACGAAACCCTCTTGGATAAAGATTACGACTATCACGATGATCTCTAATTTTATCGAAGAGATTGATATCAAAAAACTACGCACCGCTTTTGAAAAACTTGGTTCAATCAGGCTTCGGCGCAGTGGTTCAAAATTCGGTGGATTTGAATGGAAACTCAAACCCACAACCTTTTTCAATCAGATCACATTGACATATGAAGATGTGTACAGTACTAAATCCATCAAAGTATTCCCGAATGGAAGCATTCAGGTGGCTGGGTGCTCAGATTTGTTTGACTGCAAGAGAATCATCACACAATTGACATACATCATGAAAGTGTGTCTCAATATGAAGCGGGAGGTGTCACCAGAAACTTTCAGAATCGTGATGATCAATTCCAATTTCAGTTTGAACTATAACATCAATCTCATGATGGTGGCAAATCATTTTGAAAAACACGACGGTCTCTTTAAAGTTTCATTTGAACCAGACAGATATTCAGCCGTCAAGATCAAGTTTAAACCAGCCGAAGAGATGAAGGAGATCACGACGAGCATCTTTTCGACGGGTAAGATTATTATAACCGGTGCAGAAACACTCAAAGAGATTGTTTTTGCATACAATATCATCAATCAACACATCAATGAAAATCCAGCGATTCGAGTATCGCAGACGGTAGAAAAGGAAAACTTTGATGTTTTCCTTGGCTACAAATGTGAATCTCTCATCCCGAGAATCAGGGAAAATGGATTTCACTCGTGGTTACGCACGATCGAGAACAGGCCAATAAATTTCTAATGTAATATTAACAATATGTCTCAGCGACTTGGTATGGCCGACGGGCGATGCTTCACCATCAACACGTCTTCGCAATTGCTCAATAATAAGATTATGGAAACAAACAAGGTTCCGTTCGTTGATAACTACGCGTACCGTCAACTCCTTCAAAAGAGTGGTCCGGGCTTGATCGACAAATATCAGTCGACGCAGGATAGCAATGATCGTTGCTCGACGTGTGACAAGCCTCTGTGAGTAAAATATGATAAAAAAGATTAGTTTCGTACTCTAGGATGAGCACGTGTTCTATATGTCTTAATCAGGTGAGATCATCGAGATTAAATCCACCTATTCGATGTGGACATATATTTCATTCAAAGTGCCTAGAAGATTGGAAGGATAAAGGTAAGAATACCTGTCCATTATGTAGAAAAGTGTTCGACGTTTCACAATTTAAGGTGACTCTTTCGATACATAACAATTACACATCTACATCAAACAGCACGACGTTAAACGAGGATATTGTATTTAACGTGATGGATTTATTTGATATTTCATTTGACGTAGAAAATACACTAGATCTTAACAGCTTGCTGAGCGACCTTGGGGTGAGTCTTACCGACTTTGATACCTCGATCACGGACGCAGAATGAACTACAATATTTACTGTAATTTAATCCAGGATAGTTTCTAGACGCTTTTCTGGGATCGACGATAGATTTTCCTTTCGCATCAGTCAGAAGTGGACCCGTAGCCCAACCACGCTTGTGACTGAAGACGTTCGCTTTGAAAACAATGGGTTTACCCGTTTGAAGTTTTCCCACACTTTTGATTCTTGATTCGGGAACCTTGAAGAACTTCGCGATGCGCGCGACGGTATCTCCATCCTTGACTTTATATTCAACGACACCGTGTTGCACATAGAAGTGAAAATCACCTTGTCGAATATAATTCGTGGGACGTCCAGGACACACGAACATCATGACCTTGTAATACCCCTTCTTGCACTTCTTATTGCCATCTATCTTGTATACTTTCTTTGGGTTGTCCGAAACGACGCGTTGAGGAAGACTCTTACAGTGTGTGTAGTTATGAGGTGCGTTTGACATACCCGATCTATCACCAGGAATAGATTTTTGAAACCTATACGCTTCGTAGTCACCCACAGCGTACGCATAACAATTATTATTACCTATTCCAGTTGACGTGCCCCAACGTCTATTTGTAAATTTTCTTTCGGAGCCACTCAAGGGAAGCGGTGCCATATACAGTTGACTCAGAAAAAAATATAGTTACATAGTAAAATGTTCAAGGAAATCGTTAAGGCTGAAAACAAGTCGGATATGATCACAGAAGCGCTCGTGTTCCTCCTCAATATCTTGATCGGAACCTTCCTTCTTCGAGTGTTCTGGAATCGCTCCCTCGCGAAGCACATCACCGTGCTCAAGCCGATCAGCACACTCTTCGATGCGTTTGTGTTGTCCGTGTCCATCGCAGCTGTTCGCGGCATTTAAATCTCTTTATAGCCCTTATGACGCACACCTTCGGGGCTGACGAGCATAGGAAACGCGTCAATATCACTACTGCACTCTTTTTTGTCGCAGTCGACGAACACGAAGGGCTTACCAGTTCTTCGCATATAGTCCAACTGTTTACGAGTCCATCCACATCCCATGGTCCCGTAAATAGTCCAGGGTTTACCCCTCGGAATACGCGTAGGCAGTCGAGACAATAAATAAAGCGCGACAATGAATAATATCACGAACGCGTACATAGTTATACTATACCATTACATATTTTTTATGAATTTACACATTTGTTCTTTGGTTAAGTTTGAATCTAATTTGAACATTTTGACTAATTCTTCCTTCTTGTAGAGACGACACTTGCGCCTGTCGATTTTGAGATCACCATTCTTGTTGATGAATATTTTTGGCTTTGGTGTTTTCGGTTTCATGGCAATACCGGGTCTCTTTGGTGGAAGCTTCTTCTTTTCAGCTTCCTTTTGAAGAACAGCCCTCGCACGACGAATGGCGCTCATGGTGGCAGGTTTCGCGGGTGTTTTGGGTTTGGGTGCCACAATCTTTTTGGGGATAATCTTTCTGAGAATGATGATCTTCTTCTTAGCTTGAAGGAATGGGTGTTTCAAGATTTGGTCATATGTTGGAAGACCTATGTGTTTTATAGGACGGAGACGGAAATCTTTGGTAACGAGCGAGGATCTAAGAAGATATTGTCGTGAAAAGAGGTCTTCCATGAAATGACGCACCGGTACGGATTTTGTGTAATTGTATATGATGTTAAGAATGTAGTGTGCGTCGTACATTTGATGTGATCCAGAGTAAATACCAGATTTCTTAAACTCGCCACTCGTGACATTTGGGTTTCTAATACCTTCGATCGTGGACATACCAAAATCAATCATGATGGGTTTGTTACCCTTCAATACGAGAATGTTGTTCCAATGAAGATCGTGGTGTCTAAACTTTGGATACTTTTCATGAATTCTTTTCAAGTTTGTGATGAGTTGAGAAATCACTCGACGATAAGCTTCGGGTGATTGACCCCTTTTCATCCATTCTTCGAGAGGTTCACCCTCGATGTATTCAAAATAAAGAACATCGTCGCGATCGCACGATTTGAAGTGGTACATGCGAGGCACCCCCATACCTCTCAACTTTTCCGCGATGCGATACTCCATTCGGGCACTTGGTTCTGTCGTGACTTTGATGGCGACTTGTGTTTTACATTCGTCGTCGAGACATCCATAGAAAACAGTGCCGAACGCACCTTTGCCGATTGTTCTGAGTTGGGTAGCCTTGTTAATCTTGAGTGGTGTCATTTGAATCTTTGTAAAAAATTGTTGTTCTGGGTAGCACGCCTTTTGCCCCCTTATCAATTTCTTGACTTCTTCA
>Ga0181598_1000277_pt1 | contig 49189 bp, 18 predicted proteins | sample 041ome_4_FD_153295 | JGI IMG/M metagenome (GOLD analysis project Ga0181598, IMG submission 153295) | Coastal salt marsh microbial communities from the Groves Creek Marsh, Skidaway Island, Georgia - 041404US metaG (spades assembly) | ecosystem: Environmental > Aquatic > Marine > Intertidal zone >... | reverse complement strand
ACTCATCGGTGCAGACGTCGATGACACTGCTGGTGCAGCACCACTCGTGCTCGCCCTCGTCGATGTCTCCGGTGATGGCGGCCGCAATGGCTTCCATTTTGTCCCGCCTTGACTGACGTTTAATTTCGGCGTCGACGCCAACGACGCTTCGAGCGGCGCCTCCAACACCCCTTCGCGTCTCGTCGGTTTCGTCGGCGTCGTGCGAAACGCGTATGCATCGTCATCCTCGTCGTCGTTCGCTCGTCCGCTCGTCGCGCCGCTTGTCGCACTCGTCATCAACGTCCGTCCCAAAGGAACGCGCTGACTCGTCGGCTCCCCTCCTCTCGCAAACGTCACCGCCAGCACTTCTCGCGCCGCCGCGCGCACGGAGGCGTTTACGCTATCACCCTTACTCGGATGCGGCGCTCCGGTGAGTTGTTCAGCCGCACGAAGCGCAGATGCGTTTTTAGCGACGTGTTTTGCGACGCGACCGCCGCCGCTCTCCACCAACGCCTTCAACACTTTCAACGCCTTACGCTTCACGTACGGACTTTTATGCTCCACGCGATTGGCGAGATGTTCGACGACATCGCGCACGCTGTCGTCATCGAGCGTGCGCGCGAGTTCAACGAGGGATTCCATGGTGTACACTGCGCGAACGTTTCGTGTTCAACAGTCAGTCAGTCAGCAGCGCGTTGACGTTCGTTGGCGCTATATCGACGACGACGGGCGAGCGATGGACGCACCAGCGACTGGGTGTTCATCATCGATGAGTGCTTGATCGAATTTTACGCGACGGAGTCGACGTTCGATGAAGGCTGCCGCCATGACGAAGAGAGCCGCGCGTCGCGGTGTGACGTCGTCGACGCGACATTGTTCAACCAAAATCAATACCAATTACATAATTGTACACGCGCGCGCCAGACGAGCGCGCGATGGTGGCTATGTTGTGTCTATGCGAACGCGCCGTCACGGCTTGCGCCCGAGCCTGGTCCAGGAATTCATGCCTTTGATGGTTTTCAAGTTTTCATCCATGTCCCGTTGGGCGCGACGCGCGGCACCTCCGGCGCGAATGAGCGATTCGCGCTGCGATGCGAGCGTGGCTAGAACGCCTGCACCGATGTCATTCACATCATCAAGGGTTGTTTTGCACTGCGCGAGCGTATCTGACGTCGCATCGAGACGAGACGCGGCGGTGAGCGCCGAAACGCGCCTCGCCCGCTCTTCGGCGTTTGACGACAACACCGGCGCCTCTGGCGCGGTCGAGGGTTTCCCCGACGCAGACGCAGATGCAGTTGATGACGCGCTCGACAACAACGCGCGTCTTTCAGCATCTGCATCGACGCGTGCATCGACTGCGGCTTTCGATGTCGACGTCGACGTCGACGTCGACGTCATAGCGCCTCCTACGCCGGCGCCGACGCGCGCTAAACTCTCCGCCGCACCCTCGTACCACGTCGCCTTACCAACAAACCCATCATCACGATTGCCGTCCACATCGTGACGACCATCGTCTCCATCGTCACGACGACTCGCAGACGCCGAAATCGAAGACGCCGCTTCGCGTTCGCGCTGCTCGCGCGTATATCTCAGCTTACCAATCGCCTCACCTCGCCCCGCGTCCTCGCCCTCGCCCCGTTCGCGCGTCACCGTGAGTTTTCGCACCGCGTGCGTGATGGCGCCGAAGACATCCCCCCACGCGGGCGTCGACGGTGTCGGCGTCGGCGTCGGCGTCGCGCGCTGCGGCGCTCGCTGCGGCGGCTCAATCAGCTCCTCCAGCGCCGCACATCGCTCGAGCGCCTGCGCCTTACCGCGCGCGCCATCCACGAACCATGCGCTGCGTGCGTCTAGAATCTGCGCGCGCGTCGCCCGCGCGTGTGCGCGTGCGCGCGCCGTGAATGTGGTTAATCCAACACGCAACGAATCGTCACCATCATCGTCATCAATCGCCCCCGTGCGCCTGGCGTGCGCGCGGAATCCAACCTCTGCGCGCATCTCCTGCACGCGACGAACGTCATGCTCGAGCGCATCGAGCGCGCGCGCGATGTCGCTCGCGATTGACGTCGATGGCGACGTCATGATGCGATGAATCACAAGTGCATGCGTCACACACTGGCGCGTCTCTGCGACGCGCGACAACCATGCACGCGACCGCGGCGCGCGTAAAGCACGCCTCGGTGTATCTTGCGACGCCTCGTCGTCATGCCGCGCGTCATCGCGCGCCGCGTCGCGCCGAGAGAAGGATGATACAGATGTCATCGTCAACGTCATCATCTTCATCTTCATCTTCGACGCCGAGGAAATCTATCGCGGTCGTGAGCGGTGCGAACACTGGCATTGGGTACGAAACAGTCAAGGCACTTCTCTCGTCTGGGGCGTACGACGAAATCATTCTCGCGTGTCGCGATGAGGAGAAGGCGCTAAAGGCGTGCGCTCGGCTCCGCGCGGATGTCGGCGGCGCGTCTTTGGGGAACACCGACGACGACGAGACATCGACGACGAGACTCACGTGCGAACGATTGGATTTAGCGTCGTTAGAATCCGTGCGTGCGTGCGGCGATAGGCTGAATGCGCGTGCGGCTGACGCAGGGATTGATTGTTTAATCTTAAACGCCGGCGTCATGGCGGTGCCAAATTTCACGCCGACGGCGGATGGATTTGAACTTCAAGTCGGCGTGTGTCATCTCGGGCACTACGCGCTCACCGCTCGCGTGATGCCGGCGTTGGAACGCGCGGCGGCACTGCGCGGCGAGGCGCGCGTGGTGACGGTGTCGTCGGAGGCGCATCGCATCGCCGCGAAGGGCGTGTCGCGCGACGATTTGTTTGGGCGCGAGTACTCGGCGTGGGGACAATACGGCCAAGCAAAGTTGGCCAACGTGTTGTTCGCGTTCGAGCTCGCGCGGCGTTGCGCGCGTAAAAAGAATGGCGTGTCGTCGAGCGTATTGCATCCAGGCGCGGTGGATACCGAACTTGGGAGATATTTGCAACCCGAAGACGGCGACGTGAAATGGTGGCAAAAGGCGTTGTATGATTTTATTCGTACAAACTTTTTGAAAACGCCCGCGCAAGGGGCGGAGACGTCGGTGTTCCTCGCCAATGGTGTCGCGGATGGTGCGTCAACGAGTGGAAAGTATTACGCGGACTGTAAGGAGAAGACGGTGGCGAAACCGGCGTTGTCGGAGGCGGACGCGGCGTGGTTGTGGGAACGCTCCGCCGAACTCACGGGCGAGGCGTTTGCCGATTTGTGAGGCAAGAGATTACTTGATGGTTGTACATGAATCATTACTGCTGCTACACAGCGCTAATTGCGTGCTAGAGATGCGTGTGTGTCTATTCTATTTTGTCATTCATTCATTCATTCATTTCATTTGCCTCCGTCGCCTTCGATTTCGGCGAGCGTTTGTAAAATCTTAGTCGCCTCGTTACGGGCACGCGCAGCTTGACGAGGATCATTCTTCGTGAGCACTTTCGTGGTGAAACGCGTAGCAGGGATGGATTCGGTGTTCCTCAACACCGCCACGGTATTCGCCACCGGCGCGGATGCCGACGCCGACGGTTGCAGAGGGAAATACGATTTCACGCCGCCCGCGCGACACTTTTCATCGTCAAACACCGCATCCAAAGGCTCGTTCTTTTCGCATTTGACAAACACCGCGCGTTCGGTGGCGTTTTTAATCAGCGCTCCCCATAGCTGGTCGGTGGAAAGCACGCTGGCGTCACCGACAATCCAACAGGAGAGACGCGCGCGCGTCAACGCCACGTTGACCCGGCGCGCGTCGTTCAAAAATCCAACCTCCTTGGACGAATCCGAATCCCTCTCGCGCGCGCGCGCCGTCGTTGACGTCGTCGTTGGTGGCGTCGCACTATCCTTCGCCGGCGCCGGTCGCGCACGCACGCATGAAATAATCACCGCGTCAAACTCTTGACCTTGCGTTTGATCCATGGTGCACACGTCCACCGGCGCGTACGTGGTAAATTCGTTATTCTTCTTCATCGAACGTTGCAGAAATTCTCGAATCCGTCGCACTTGATCGACGTATGGGGTGATGATGCCGACGCGAATCTTACGCACGTCTCTCGCGGCGTGGCGACAAATTTGTGCGTAGCATATGGATACGAATTCAGCCTCACGAGAATTTGACCACGAATGCGTTCCTGCGCCGTATCTGTCGCGGTGCATTTGCGCCCCCGGGACGTGGAAAAATTGATACGGTCCGAGGTTGGGAAATCCGTGATAGGGTGCGCGACGTTCTTCGTTGTTACTGCTGTAGCCGCAACGCAGGCGGCCAGAGTAAAAGCACGAGCTCGGGAACTTCATGATTTCTGGATGCATGCGGTACTGCTCGTGGAGCAAGTAGGCGGGCGTCCCGGCGCGCTGTAAACGATCGAATAAACTCTGCTCAAAGTTTGCATTCTTCGCAGCTTTGGACACGATCGTAGGCGCGAGTTGTTTCGGGTCACCAATGAGCACGAAGAGCCCGCCGGGTTTGAGCCACTGCATGGGAATGAGCGCTGCTGGTTCAACCGCTTGCGACGCTTCGTCGATGACGACGACGTCAAACAAATTCACCGCGCATAATTGCTTGGCATCCGGTCGGGTGTTGGCTGTACTGTTTGGCGCGTTCGATTGAGGCTTTTTGGCGAGCTGCGCCATGGAAGACAATGTGCCGCATACGATGTTTGCGCGATCGACGACGCGCTCAAACGGCGTCGTCGTTGGCACCGACTCGGCGCGGCCCTCTTGCGCGAGTTTTTCCTTGTGCTTCTTTTCCGCCAAATCGAGCACTTCGTACACCGCCTTGAGCTGCGCGCGCAAGTTGTCGAGATTTGCGCTTTGAACGGGGACGTGGTATCCGTGATCGCGCCGAACGTCGCGAAATACCATCTTTAACCGCTTCGTTTCTTCCTGAATTTTGCTCTCAATGGCGCGCTTCTTCTTCTTGGCTTCATCCATTTGTCTGAGGTAATAGTCGCTATTTTGTGCGTACGTGTTGAAATCTGCGGCGTTCGGGTCGGTACCAATCTCGCGTAATTTCCTGCTCACGTGGCATCTCTCCGCTGCCGAACCTTCGACAATCTTCTCATCCGAACCGATGCGCACGACGTTGACGCCTTTGAGCAACGCGCGGAATTCGTCATCCATGGAATCCCAACCGTCAACGACGCGCTCGACGATTTCATCAATCGCGCCGTTGCTTTGCGCGGCGCATAAAATACGTGCGCGTCTAGGTTCACCGTATTCGTCCACACCGTTCAATAGCGCGGCGATGAGACTCACGATGACGTGCGTTTTCCCCGTCCCGGGCGGTCCTTGAATCAACACGGGCGCCTCGCGCACTTTTTCATTGCTCTCGTGCGGCCGTGACGTCGCGCCGACGACGGCGTCGAGTTGACTCTGATTGAGCGTCGTCCGGATGACATCCAGCGCTCTCGGTTCGACCCATTCCCCGAACGATTGACGTAACGGAAACTTGGTCGGCTTGATGAGCGACGGGAAGAACGACGAACGCGGGGCGTCGATGACGGCGCGCAACTCTCGAAGCTGGTTTTGAATCTCACTGACGCGAGAAATCGTAAACGAACTCGCCGTTTTCGCAAATGCGCGAGAAATTTTATTGTGACGCAACGTAGCTTGGTTGCCTCCCAAAAATACGCGCACACGAAGGGGTGTTTTGGACGACATTGCGCCGGGAACGGCTTCAACCCATCCCAAGACGTATGGCTTGTCCTCCTTCTTACGCGGGCTCAGCGCGTCGCGATCTTTCGAACGCCAACTGTCGGACACGCCCGCGGACATAGAAGACTCGATGAGCACTAAATCATCCACCTTAAAACGCACGGGGTCGGGTGTGCGGCCTCTCGAGTCCACCTGATCGACGCGTTGGTCGCTCTTTGCAAATTCCACGACAGAAAACTCAGCGCCGCCGACGCCTGGATGGAAATTCACCACGCTAAGCTCCTCGCTGTCGAGATTTCCAGCTTCAATATTTCGACTGGCTTCGTGTCGAAGCTCAGCGATGATGAGCGGGATGAAGAACTCGCAGTACTCGTTGCCAGACGTAAACGCGATGGGAGCGTCGTCTTCGAGATGAATATCCTTGGGTTCGGGCATCAATGTGTCGCGTTGTAACGCCTCGCGCGACTGTTGTAAGACATCGCGAATGTAATCCTCGGGGCGGAGTCGAATGGTTTCAACCAGGCGCCCTCGGCCTGGAAGTTTCAAGCGTGAGGCGCTGCTCGGCGGCATGGTCGGGACTTGCACCTGCAGCGGAGCGGCGACGGCGGCGCCTCGAGCCGACGTCGAAAGCGGAGGAGGTACATCACGCAACATGGACGATCGCTTGTACTTTGAAGACGATGGAACCATCTCTGTGGTCGGTGGCGGCGGCGGCGGTACTTCTATCAAGCCATCAGTAGCGGAATTTTTTGATGTCGAGTCGGCGTACAAAGACCGTTTCGCGAGCGCCGAACCCGGCGGCGCCGGCGTGACGGTTGGTGTCGTCGTTTTCTTCGTCATGAGTTTGGTAATCGATGAAGGCTTTGCGTACGACACCGATGCTGAATCCAGCGCGAGATCGAGCGCCGTCACCGGCTTGATGACGTTACGCGGGTGTGAGAGCAACTTTTTGCCACCTCGAATGTCTTTCACCGGCGCAAGCGGCTTCTTGGAAATCAACGACCATTTCCCACCAGTCGCGCTCTTCTTAGGCACAGACGCGGCCACTGTCGTTGTCTTGAGAACTTTGGCCGGAAGAACGACTGTTTTTGGTTTTTTACGCTTCTTGTCAGAAGCTAATAACCACGACGGTTCGCTCGGCGCCGAACGCTTGTTTGAACCCGCCGCGACGGCGGCGGTGTCTTCCTCGTCACGATCAATCTCGCCGCCATTGTCGTCGTCGCTACCATCGTCTACACGATCATATCCGGCACCGTCAACGAACGCGTCGGCAGTGTCCACGGCGGCGTCAGCGCCATCGTCTTCATCGTTCCCGAGGTCGATCACCGGAGCCGGAGCGGAGATTCGGAACGGCGTAAACGTCGACTTGGTGTTCGGCGTCTTCGTTGCCGGCGATGACGTCGGGGATATTTCTGGGAATGTCGCGCTCAGCTTATCTCGAACGCCCGTGGACAATCCATCTTTGCCTTCGTCCGCGAACAAGGATTCGACGTGTGTTTTAATCGAATTCACCAAGGTTGACTCGCCATCCGCGTCGAGGTCGACGTCAGTCATATCCTTGCGCAACAAGAACACGACATCCACCCACGCCGTGGCGAGCTGTTCGTTCTTCGCAAACGATGCCGGTGGCCACGAGAGTAAGGATTCTAAAATCTTCAAAGGGTGCTGCCTGGTGAACGAACCTTGCGAAAAGTATTGGCGCTTCTTTGCCAAATCCCAAAACAAGTACAAGTAGAGCAATGCGTTGACCAAGTGTTCGTCATCGTCTGGTGCGACGCGATGCGGACCGTGCTTGACGATGACTTCGAACAAGCTCATGGATGATATCAACACTTTGCTCACGTGCGAGCTGAACGCACTGACGCGATCTTCGTCCTTTGGATTGATGGCGTCGATGAGGTTGCGCGCGCGAGACAGCGGAGTGTGCGCCGCGGCTAACAACTCGCTCACCTCTTCAGGTGTATCGCTCGGCATGCGTTTGATATCCTTCAACATACTGTGCGTCGCCGCAAGCACTGCACGCGGAATGACGTAATCGCCTTGAAACATTTTCCGGAAGCACTTGGGTAAATCCTTTTCATCGTAGTGTTTTTTCAACACCTCGCCCGCGCACGAGACGAGCGATTTACGCTGCGACATAGTACACAATACCGCCCCTTCCGTGCATTTGGCTTCGTCTTCAGAACGCGCGAGGGGCTTCTTCTCGGTAATTGTTAGTGGACACTCGAGTAAAGATGTAAAGAACCACTCGCCGCACTTGGATAAAATCCCGCGCAACGCGTTCGCGTCGTCTTGCTCACCATACGCAATTTCAACAAACGCGTCATACGCCTGGCGCGGTGGCTTGATAAAGTCATCTCTCGCGACAGGCGCGAGCAAGCCCATGGCGTACATCACCGCGCTGATGTAGTTTGGCGCCCAGTTCCCGACGTAGGTACGATTGATTTCAGACATTCGATCAAAACCGAGCGCGTACTTCCAAATCGCCGTGCTCACCTTCCAACGCTTCTCTGTGCGCACGGTGTTTAGAATTCTCAAATGCAGCTTCCCGAGCGCTGTGTCTGGATTAATGCGCTTATCTCGGCGCCATCGATCTTCGTCAAACGTGAGGAAATCGGGATCTGATAACGCCGACAACGCCACGGCGTCGGCGCAGATGATGTATCCAAATGTATTCACCAACGTCCGCGCGACAATCTCTCGCTTGAGATGCGCCGTGGGCGAGAGAGCCTCCGCCTGTCGAAGACTTTCAATCAAGTCGCGTCCAACGCGGTCGTACCAGTCCCCGATCGTTAAGACGGCGTCGTCGACGCCGATTTCAGAATATTGCTCGAGCACGGCGGTGCACGCCAAAAGCCGGCTCTCCCATTGCACTTCGGTGTCGTAAAACTTTGTGGAGTGCGGGATATCCTTCACCAAGCAATCCATGATGCGCGACGAGCTAATTGCATCGCCACGCGGAAGCAACAAGTACGCCGATTTCAACGCAACCAATGCGGTGATTTGATCTTGAGGTCTCTCTTTGCTCGCCATGCGCGCCGCAGCGGCGAGCGCGTCAATCGTTGTCGACGGTTTCACGCATGTAAAACGCCAAAACGCATTCGCGTGCTCTATCCCTCGTGGATATGACGCTAAAATCAAGTGTACCACATCGCACGCATTACTTGCAAGCTTGATCATATGCATATCCTCCGCCGTCGGCGGTTTCAAACGCGGATTCTTTGTCGACCGAACCAAAGCCTTCACCGCCAACTCAAACACAATCGGATGCTGCTCAACCACCGCCTGCGTGATCGCCGCGTCTGACATCCCGAGCGCAAACGCTAGACAAAACCACAGCCGAGATTCACTCGGAACGAAAGGTTCGACGACGTCTCCATCAAAGTCAACCTCTGGAACGATGGCGGCGTACGCGCGCCTCGCCCCACCGCCGTCGCTTTGACGCTCACGTTCACGCTGCGCATCCGCCAAACACTCCACCCAATACCCAAACACATCAAACAATGCGTTTGACGCATTTTCGTATCGCAGTGTGCGATATCTCGTCACCTTTCGCCCCTTGATGTCATCGCTCGCGAGCGTTTCTTGCAACAACTGTTTCGCCAGCCGCTTCACTCGAGCGTCGCCGCTCGCGAGCATCGCAAACGTCCCAGGATACGCCCCACACGGCTTCTCGCGAATCAAACGACACAAACCCTTATCGCTATTATCCATATCGTCGTCTGCGTCACCATTCGTCGTCGCCGTCGCGTTTGAACGCGTCCTTTGTTCCGCTTCGGCTTGAGCTTCGGCTTGGGCGCCGCTCGCAAACGCCTCAGCCGCGCCTTCAAATACCTTTGCCCCTCTCGCCGTCGCCGGTGCGAGCATCACTTCCAACAGCGCGCTCTTTGTCGCTAATTTCTTCGCATACGTCTGTGCAAAATCCTCATTCGCGCGCGATGCGGGCGCACAGAATGCGCTTTTGAGCCGCGCGAGATCAAACGCAGTCAACGCCCGCGCGCGCTCATCATCATCATCCACGCTCGCTGCCGCCGACCTCAAGTCCACGTACGCCTCTACGCACAGCACACACGTCGATAACGCATGCGTCGTGAGTTCGCGCGCGTCGAAGGAGACGTACGCGCCCGCGTCGTCGCGCGTCGCGCGCGTAGACCGTCTGCCTTTGCCTTGGCTGGCCAATCTGCTCACGTCATTCGCGAGCGCGGCGAACACGTCTGCGGCGATGGCGGCATTTTCGCAGTACGGATGCGAGCGGTGGATTTCGTTCAAGTGCACGAGCTCGGGCGCGGGCATGGCGCGCGCGGGCGCACGGGCGCACGAGCCGCGGTTTGACGATGTGCGATCGATGGGTGTCGCCTAACGGTGTCCAATGTCGCGCCTTGGCGACCCATCGCGGGCGCCGCGGCGCAAATGATGCGTCGCGAATGATACATCGCGAATGATGTGCGCGTTCTGGCGCGCGAGCGCGCGCGCGGCGACGATGGGCGACGCGTGCGCGGCGACATTAGAGCGTGAGACACAAGACGCAGACTGAGAGCGACGGCATACCGTGACACGCGCGGTGGTTGTTCGACGCACACGGACGCGCGAGAGGACGCGCGAGAGGACGCGCAGGTGTTGATTATTGTGCGCTGTGGTGACGGTGCCATTCGTCGTCGTCGTCGCACGCCAAGGGGCTAAGGATTGAAAAGCGCGTTCGCGTGCGCGAGGCTGACATGTCGTCACGTCGAACGTTAGTGATTCGACTGCGTCGCGCGAGCGATGTCGAACGTCTCGGTCGCGATCAATTCATCAATCGTGATGCCCTGTCGTGTTCTGCTGGCGAGTCGGGCGCGGATGCGGGGACGGGACCGATGCGTGAAGTGTACTGCGCTCGAATTCGAGACGCGGCGGCGTCCGCGGCGCTCGATGGCGCGCAAATCATCGTCGCTCGCGTCGATCATCGTCATTTCGATGATACATTCGATGCAAATGCATGCGTTGAGCACACGTATGGCGCGGTTGAGCACATGGCGGCGCGGTGCGGCGTCGAGGCGCGCGATATTTTGTATTCGGGACGACGAGACGACGCGATTGCCGCCGTCGCGCCTCTCGTATTCGCGCATCGGACGCGTAAATGCGCCACGGATCGCGACGTCGGCGACGTGGTGTCGCACACGCACGATACCGTCGTCGATGCTCTGCGCGTCGCGTGCGATGCACCGCGAAAATCGATGCGGTATTCGACGGATGTCCGCGCGGTCGGTCGAGGCGACGCCATCGAGAGCTCCTTTGAAAACGTCAACGTGACGACGATATTTCACACTCGAACGACGCACAAGCCCCGCCGTGCGACGACATGGCGCCGCTGGCTCCCTCGTGATCGTTCATGGCCGGAAACTCGACGTACGCCGACGTTGACGCTGAATGAACGCGTCGTGACGGTTGATACGCTCACCGTCGCCACCATGGTCCGTCATCGAGCCGACGACGTCGCGGCCGACCGCAAAGGCGCCGTTTCCGTTTCCGACGCCGACGCTCTCAACCCGTCGTGGGCGTGCGCACGCACGGGTTCAATCGCAGACTGCTTGACGCACACCGCGCTCGTGTGCACGGACGGACGCGCGACACGCGCCGCGTCTGGAGTACACGTCGGCGACGTCTCGCGCCTCCGCCGATGCCCGACGTTTACGTACGTCGAATGCGTCGACCGCGCCGCTCGCGCCGCCGCATTCATGCGCGACGTCCTCGACATTCGCCCAGGCGATGTCGTCGGTGTGCTGTCGTCCAACTCCATCGAAGTCTTTGTCATTCATTACGCGTGCGCGATGCTTCGATGCGTATTGTTGAATTTGAACACGCACTTGGTGCGGCGAGAGTCGGCGTACATTCTCGCCGACGCCGGATGTAAAGCCGTCTTTGCGCGCGCGGTGCCGCACGCGGACGTCCTGCGCGACGTCATGATGGGCGATGGTGAGCGACGCGATCGCAGCGACGTGCCTCGTGATCTCGTAGCGATCGTATGGATTTACGACGACGACGACGATGAGGTTGTCGACGGGACGAAGCGTTCGTCCCCGTACATTCGCGGCGTTCGCAATTTCGATTGGCACATCGACGTCATCGCCGACGATGATGATGACGTCGACCGCGCCATTCCGTTACTCACGCGCGCGATCGCCGCGCACACGGACGCGCATCTCTACTACACGAGCGGCACTACGGGCAATCCAAAAGGCGTACGCCTCTCGCACGCCGTCGTCCGCGCGCACGCCGACGCCACCGCCGTCGAAATGCGCATCGGCCTATCGGACACTTGGCTCCACGCTGCCCCGATGTTCCATCTCGTCGATGCTTTTGCCATTTATTGCGTCACGCATCTCGGCGGTCGACACGTGTTTCTTCAGCACTTTGAGCCCGCGAGAGCGCTTCGATGCGTCGCCGCCGAACGCGTGACGTGCTGCAATTTCGCCTCATCTATGGTGGCTATCATGTCTCACAACCCCGCGTGTGCGGCGTGCGACCTCTCGTCCCTACGCGTAGTGTCATGCGGTGGCAGTCCATTGCCGCCGACATCCGTCAGGCGCGCCATCGCGCTGTTTGGATGCGAATTTTTTATTTCTTACGGCATGACAGAGTGCTGCGGGAAAATTTCAATGAGCGTGCTCTCGTCGGCGTTTCTTCAATCGTCAACGCCTCGCGAGCAGCTCGATGCGATATGCACCAGCGGACGACCATTCGCACTGATGCGCGTGAAAGTCGTCGACGACGCACGCGACGGCGGGGCGCTCGTGCCGTGCGATGGGCGATCCGTTGGCGACGTGTACGTAAAAGGATTGACTGTCTTTGCCGAATATTGGCGGAATCCCGACGCCACGCGACGCGCGTTTGATCAAGACGGCTGGTTCGCCACGGGTGATCTCGCGTACGTCCGTCCCGATGGCGCGTTGGTGATTGTTGATCGTAAGAAGGATATGATTTTGAGCGGTGGGGAGAATGTGTATTGCGTGGAGGTGGAACGGGTGTTGTGCGAATGTCCCGCGGTGGCTCGAGCGGCGGCGTTTGGAGTGCCACATTCGGTGATGGGTGAAGTCGTGCACGCCATGGTGACGCTCACGCGCGAGAGCGAGAACGAGAGCGAGGATGAGGTGATGCGAATGCTCGATGCGCATTGCTTGAAGCATTTATCGCAATTTAAGTGCCCGAGCGCGTTTCACATCGTGGACGCGTTGCCGATGAACGCCAGCGGTAAGGTGCTTAAAACGGCGTTGAGGGAAATGGTAGCCAACGCGTCTCGCGGGCGTCGCTCGGGCGAAGGCGTAATGCGTCGGCAGTTTTCACGCGCGGTGCTCGCGGTGGATGCGAATGTGAACGCCAACGCCAAGAAGTCAACGTCGATGATTGACGCGTACGAAGTCACGCTCGAAACGCTCGCGGGAGACGACGACGGAGGTCATCACGCATCGCTATCGTCAGACGAGTCGTCGATATGTTTGCGCGGGCAAACGTGGCACATCCTAGGCGCGCATCCTCGCGTTGAATACTGCTTGCGAGCGCTCGATGCCGATGTGCGCGTGCGATGCGCGGATGATTTCGACGCCGTCAAGGAACGCGGCGCTCTGGATTGGCTCTTCATCCTTGAGCGCTACGCCTCGGCGCTTGCCGACGTACGATCTGGCGATACCATCGTGCTCGCCGAGTGTTTACGATGTTTCTCGACGACGGCAAGCGATGCATCAGCGCAGGTGGCGGCATCGACGGCGCTCGCGTCTGGATTACTTCTCGCGCTCGCCCAAGCGCTCGTCGCTCACATTTCAGCGACTCGCGCGAGAGACATCCGCGTCGTTGTCTTAACATCCAACGCATTCGTGTCTTGCGACACCGAGTGCACGGACGATGGGCACATCGCACACAGCGCCGTTATGGCGATGTTGCGCGTGCTTCGGCGCGAACACGGAGATGAGGTGTCATTTTATTGCTTGGACGCGCCGCACGATTTTGACCATTTGGCGTCGAGCGCATTGCGTTCGGCTTTACGGCGCATGCTCCGCGGTCACCACCGCAGCGGTCATCGTGACGACGACGACGATGATGATGATGATGGATATGAAGAGCGCGAACTTGTTCTCCGTGACGCCGTCGTCGCCGCTCCGCGACTCCGCGCGCGCGCGTCCCCAATGCCGACCCCGGCTCCCAACGCCCTCCGCTCGATGTCCGGCGCGCGTCCACCGCGCGATGCTAATAGTGGTCGTGCATCGTCGTGCGTCATCATTGGTGGACTCGGTGCGCTCGGTGTGTTGCATTTCGAATTTCTATCCGCGCGACTGGGCGTCGAGCGCTTTGTATTGGTCGGCCGCAGCGTCCGCGACGCCGCGCTTCAATCCGTAACCAACGCGATGCTTTCGTCGCCTGAAGGCGATGACGATGACGTTGAAATTAAACATCGCTCTGGATACGCGTTTGACGTCGATGTCGTCGCCGCAGATTGCGCGGACGAACGGCAATCCCGCGCGGTGTTTGCGCTCGCCCATCCCGTGGCGCTCGTCTTACATCTCGGCGGCGTTTTACACGAACGCGCCGCCATCGACATGACGCGCACCGCATTCATCGCCGGAACAGAGGCAAAAATCTCTGGTTCGTTACACGCGGCGTGCGATGCGGCATCAGATGTGTTCATGTGCTCGTCTTCAATATTTGGCGTGCTCGGGCAATCCCGCTTGGCGTCGTACGCGGCGTCAAATGCCTTTCAGGATGCGTTGTGCGCCATGAGCGATCGCGCGGCGCATCGCCGGCGCGGCTCGGGCGCAAAACGATTCATCGCCGTGGCATTTGGTACCTGGGCGGAGGTTGGCATGGCGCACGAGAGCGGCGAGGGGTTTGAAAGATACTGGCGGTCGGTTGGCATGGGATTCGTGGCGCCGAGCGCGGCGCTGGAATTCATCGGCGCCGCGCTCGCAAACGACGCCGGTTCGTCGTCAGCGGCGTGTGTTGGATGCTTCTCGCCTGGCATAGATTGGGGCACGTACGAGCGCGCCGTCAACGACGCGTCGGCATTTTTAAAACATGTGACGCCAAAGCGGCGAAGACTTCGTGACGGTTCAAGTTCTCCTTCGTTGTCGTCGTCTTCGTCTGAACCGCGCCGCTCTGTGGCTTTACCAGAGGACGTGATCTCTCGCGTGCGTCGGTGCGTGTGCGATGCGTTACGTTGCGATGACGACGACGCCTTCGTGGACGATGACGCGCCGTTATCGTCGATGGGATTGACATCCGCGCGCGTGGTGGCGCTCGGCGAGGCGTTGTCGCGCGAATTTCAGGACGCGAGGGCGCGTTTGAGCGCGACAGTGGCGTTTGATTATCCAACGATTCGCGAGTTGGCGGGGTTTATTATGAGTTATTCGGGTGATGCTCGCAGTGGTGCATCGGTACGGACGACGACGAATGCGGTCGAGGATGTCGTGCGGATGACGATTCGAGACGTCCTCGGCGTCGACGCCGCCGAGCGGCTCGACGTCGATACCCCGCTCATGGCGCTCGGATTAACATCCGCGCGCGCGATTCAGTGGACGGCAAAACTCTCCGCTGCGTTGTGCGATGTCGTAGATGTCGACGTGCCGGCGACGTTGGCGTTTGATTACCCGACGACGAGAGACGTGGTGAAATTTTTAACCCGCGCAGAGTCTTTGGCGTCCTCGGCGCCCGCGCTCGTGAACTCGTCGTCGTCCTCGTCCGACGCGGTGGTGTGTTCATCCGCGGCGGCGACGGCATCTGTCATCGTCGTCATCGTTGCATCCAGTGCTGGTTACGCGTGCGCGCCGAGCGCCGACGCCATCGCCGTCGTCCCACTCGCCGACCGATGGGACGCCGACGCCGACGCTCTGCGATGTCGGCGCCGAATACCACCTTTCGGCGCCTTTATCGCCGACGCCGCGCTGCTCGACGCCCACGCGTGTGGCATCGTCGATACTGAAGCGCGCGTCATTGATCCGCAGCAACGCGTGATTCTTCGCGCGGCAACGCCGCTGATGATGATGGAACCAGATGGTCGACGAGGGTGTTCGGTGCACGTCGGCGTGTCGCAAATTGAATACCAAACGTTAACGCCGCGCGACGCGTGTTCGCCGTACTACGCCACGTCAGCACATCTCAGTGTCGTTGCTGGACGAGTGTCGTATACGTTCGCGCTCACTGGACGCGCAGAGGCGATCGATACCGCGTGTTCGTCGTCGCTCGTCGCCGCCCGAAACGCGAGCCGAGGCGCGGATATCAACAGTCACACTGAGTTCCACGCGCACGCGCTCGCCGGCGGCGTAAATTTAATGTTTGACGTGGCGTGGACGATCGCGTGTGACGCAGCGAACATGCTTGCGAGCGACGGGAGGTGCAAAACGTTCGACGCTGAAGCGGATGGGTATGTGCGCGCTGAGTTTTACGCCCTCGTAAAATTAACGCTCGCCGTCGGCGACGCGCGCAGCGGCACCCGCACCGAAACTGGCGTCGTTGAACTCGCACACGTCGCCGTAAATCAAGACGGTCGTTCAAGTTCATTGACTGCGCCGAATGGTCCGTCGCAAACGCGTGTGATTCGAGAGGCGTACGCGGGACCGCGAATACCCGTCGAGTCGGTGTGTCTCCACGGCACCGGGACGCCGCTTGGCGATCCCATCGAGCTCGGCGCGCTTCGTTCAGCCGCAGCCGAGGCGGCTACCGATGACGAACGTTGGACCACCGTCATGCGCGTGTGCGCGGTGAAATCATCGATCGGGCACAGCGAACCCGCGAGCGGCGTCGCCGGGATGTTGTGCGCCGTCGAAAGCCTCAGCCATAAGACGATACACGCGATGATTCACGTCCGCGCGCTCAACGCGCATCTCAACGCCGCCGCGTCTTCGGTGGTGCATGCAACAGTCGTGCCGAGAATCGTCGCGGGTTTCATCGGCGCGTCGTCGGCGTCGGCGTCGGCGTTCGCGTTTCAAGGCACAAACGCGCACGGATTGGCTCGCTCGCGTTCGTCTTCGTCTTCGGTCGTGGGTCGTACTGCAAAGCCGCACGGTGCGTCGTCGTTTTGGTTGGATGAACGCGCACACTGGCTCGCTCGGCGTAATCATGCGTGGATACGACGCGCGGATGTCGCGTATGGACGAATTCTCTACGTTGCTCGAGCGGCTCGCGGATGTCAAAGGCGCGACGCCGGCGGGACGCGCACCGCATCGCTGCATCATCACGTCATCCACGGCCGAGCCATCGCGCCTGCGACAGCGTTGATTGAATTGTTTCTCGAATCTGCGATGGATGGGTCGCGAAGCGTGGGATCCGACGTGGTCATTCCGCACCCGCTACGACTGAGCGCCGAAGACGACGCCAAAGACGCCGAAGACGTCGTGATTCATGTATTGGTGCGCAAACACGACGGTCGCGCATCCGTCACCACAGGACCGTTGTGTCGGCCTCATACGCATTTATTTGGCCGCATCGTCGTCGTACACGTCGTTGATTCGCGGGTTCGCAGCTCGTCATTCGCATTCGCGCGCGACGTCAAAGTTGGAATTCGACGACGTCAAAAACACGCACTCTCGGCAAAAATCGCGCGCCGCGCGCCGCGTGACTGCGGGCTCCACGTCGACGTCTATGCGCTCGATGCCGCAATTCACCTCGCCGAAGGCGTGTTACAACATCGGCGACGACGCGACGATGACGATTGGTGTCCCGCGGCGCGCGTGCCCGCCGCGCTCGCCGCCGTGCGTCCCGCGCCTCGGACATCATCGTCGTCGTCATCAGCGGCGGCGGCGAGTTCCTCACGTGCGTCGTGCGCGTGTCCGCGCGGTATCGCGCTCGATGCGCGCGTCGTGCACGAGCATTGGATGCCAGACGTCGCCACGCTTGATGGATTAGACATTAGGCCACCGCGAAGAATGACGTCTTCGACAAAGACAAAGACAAAGACAAAAGCAAAGACGACGAAGACGACAAAGACAACCATGTACGTCACGAGAGCACGCACCACCGATATGACACCGTCTCGTATTTTCTCGCATGGAAACATCGCGCGCGGCGTTCGCGCGCCGATGACACATGTGAGCGCCGCGCGAGCCACGGCTTCGCTGACGCAGCGTTTCGCCGCCGAACGACGCGTCGTCAATCGCATCGCCGTGCGCACAACGACGCGAACAGCCGGTGGTAATGTAATGTGCGGTGCGATGCGTTCGGCAGCACATGAAATCACGTGTGCGATATCGTGTGTCGACGTGCACGCATCGCAGGTGAACGCACCGACGGATGTAGACGACGGGGACGTATGGACGACGCCGACTGAGGCGTACGGCGCGCGATCCATTCGAATGCTCGACGCGGCATGTGTGCGTCGCGACGGCGGCGGCGCGCGCAGCGCTCGACATGAACTACGTTGGCGCGACTGCACGATTCGCGCGCGCGAATCGCGACGACGAGTGATGATATTCGGTGGATTGGGCGCGCTCGGCCGCCGCTGCGCTCAAAGCGTCTTTTCGCCCGCGGCGTCAGACGTGCGTCTCATCGGACGTTCGGGAAGATCGCGCGCGCGCATATGCGCCGCATCAATCAACAATGCGATGATGACTGCGGTTCGCGCCGACTACGTGATGCGTGAGGAAGGACGATATACGATGCCATCGTGCGACGTCGCGCTCTACGCCGGCGGCGTCCTCGCCGACGCGGGAACGCCAAACGTCACGTACGGCAATCTCATGACCGTCTGCGCGCCAAAAACTCACATTTCGGACGCAATAACGATGGCTCGAGCACCTAGTATGCATGTGTTCTTTAGCTCGGTCACCGCATTGCTCGGGAACGCCGGACAGACGGCGTACGGGGCGGCGAACGCGCATTTGGACGCGCGCGCTTTGGCCACGTCTCGCGCGGGCGTGGACTGCGCGAGCGCGCAATGGGGCGCCTGGGGCGGTGGCCAAGGCATGGCGGCGCACGTCGAGGCGCGCATGAAAACGATTGGTATCGGTGTGCTCGACCCGGTCGTTGGCGTCGCGGCTTTGAGGCGGATCGTGAGCGGCGTCTGGGTGAGTACGAGGATTATGAGCGTGAGCGCCTTTGATTGGCAGCGGTACGCGAACCGGCATGCAAGTGTTTTCGCCGCGTCAGCGTTTTTGAAGCACGTCGTCGTGCGTGATTCCGTCGATAAACATTCGCGCAGTGCGAGTAGTGACGCCGAAGACGATCGCGCACGCGTCTCGGGTGCGCCAAAAGTCGGAGCTTTCAGAGACGACGCGAGGGACGTCATCCGCGACGCCGTCGTCCGCGCGCTCGGCCATCCGCCGACGAGCGACGACGCACCATTTTTCGAGCTCGGCATGGATTCACTCGGCGCCGTGGAGTTTACTACTGCGCTTGAGCAGGCTTTGGGCGACGTGGCGTGTCCGGCGACGTTGGTGTTTGATTATCCGACGCCCAAGGCGCTCGAGCGGTTCATCGTCGCCGCTCGAAGAGGAGAAGGAGACAGAGAAACACGACGCGCCACAGCGACGGTGACCGCGCCCGTGACCACAACGGTGACTGCGAATGAGAGCAATCTGAACCCTGCGTTCACCATCGTCGTCGCGGCGACGCGTAAGGACGTTCCGGGGCGCCACCGCGGGGACGATGGCGTGACCCGCGTCGACGAGCGATGGTCCCCGGGCACCCTCGCAACGCCCATGTTTAGCGGCTTTGTCCTCAATGCCGACATTTGGCGCGCATTTGACGCCGTGGCGTTCGGTATGCAGCGCGCCGAGGTCGTCGTGATGGATCCGCAGCAAAGACTCGTGCTCACGCACGCCGTAGACCTCGCCGTCTCGACTACGTCATCGGCTGATCATGGACGGCGTCGTCAGTCGATTGACGACGCAGCTCTACGCGCTCACAAAAACGCAATTATCGTTGCGGACGACATAGGTGTCTTCGTCGGCGCCGCGACGTGCGATTACCGACGTCTCGTCATCGACTACGGATACGCACAAAGTCCATTCATATCCACTGGCGCGGCGTTCGTCAGCGTCATTCCCGGGCGCGTGTCGTTCGCGCTCGGATTCTCAGGCCCATCTGTGGCGATAGACACCGCTTGTTCGAGTGGACTCACCGCGCTCCATGTTGCCTCTGCGTCATCGTCGTCGGGTTCCATCGTCGCCGGCGTCAACGCGCTGTTTGACTGCGCCACGAGTGCGATGTTTGCCCGCGCCGGCATGCTCGCGAGCGACGGGCGATGTAAAACGTTCGATGCGTCGGCCGATGGGTACGCACGCGCCGAAGCTGGAACCACGCTGGCGTTACGGCGTCAACAGGCGACGTCAGCGTCGGCGTCAGTCATCATCGTCGGCGCGTGCGCAGTGAACCAAGACGGTCGAAGCTCATCGCTCACCGCCCCGAATGGCCCATCGCAAACGTCGTGTATACGAGCGGCGATGCGCGCGACATTGGCGGCATCATCGAATAATGCAAACGCGGCGCGGCGCGGATGCGAGGCGCACGGTACTGGAACACCGCTCGGGGACCCAATTGAAATCGCCGCCGCGCTCGCCACATTTGACGCGAGCATCGACGTCGAAGCCGCAAACGCATGCACCACACTCGCGACGAAAACCACCACGGTCATCATCGGCGCGACGAAAGCATCTGTAGCACACGCAGAGTCGCCGTCGGGGTTGATTTCGCTCGTCGATGCGTGCGAAACGTTGATGACGCGTGTTCGAGTGGGAACGCCGCACACGCGAGCGCTCAATCCGTACGTGACGCGCGCGTTTGACGCCGCCGCTCCGACAACAGCCGTGCCCGTCGTGCCTCGCACGCGCATCGCCGCGACGCGTGATATATACGGAGTGTCGGCGTTTGCGTTTCAGGGCACGAATGCGCACGGTGTGGTGTTCGGTTCGGGGCGAGGACACGGAGGCGTCGCGAGGACGCGAACAGACACATGGGACGCCAGGGACACGTGGTGCTGCTCGCCGCCATGCTCGGCGTCACATGGCTCGCCTCGCATTCCACTTGCCGCCGATCGCGTGATATTTGTAGTTCGCGCACAGTACGATGCGTGTGGCGATCATTGCGTGCGCGAGCGTGCGATATTCCCCGCTGCTGGGACGATGGAGCTCGCTAGCGGCGCTTTGACATCCGCCCGCGACCGCGGCGTCGAGCGATGCGTCTTCATCGCCATTTTACCCGTGAACGAAGCATTTACAATGGTGTGCCACCTCGTCACGTCTGGCATCGATGTCGCGCGTCTCGATGGGTCGCGCGCCGCACGGGCGCAGACATTGCGCGCGACGCCGCGCGTCGAGTCTCGACGACGAGCGCTCGGAGCGATGTCATCCGCGTCTGCGCCTACGGTTCACATGACCGTCGTCGTTCGCGCCGTCATCGCTCGCGCTCGCGGCGATTCGCGCGCCGGGGAAATTGACGCCGCGTTTCACGCCATCGCCGCCACTTGGCGCGTGAATGACGGCGCGAAAACGTTACGCATCCCGGCGACGACTGAGGCGTTTCGGCTCGACGCGGCGCAGACATTTGGTGGCCACGCGTCTGACATCCATCGCGCGTTATCGATGAGCTCTCACGTCTCTCGCGACATGTATACGCGGCAACTGCGCACGAAATGTATCGAGCGTCGTGTGCGCGGTGCGTCAGTGCGCACGTGTGCGTACGTGTGTCGACGCCGTCGAGTAGCTGCGGGCAGAGCGCCGATGGTTCGAGCGAGCCAAGGCGCGCGAACGCCAAACGCGAGGCGCGTTCTCTCAGCACTCCACGCGCCGTGGACGTTTTCGCGCGCAAGGGTGACAGAAGATGGCGTGTCTTATGGTATTTACGCCGCGATGCGATCGGTGGCGCTGGAAACGGCGACGATGAGTCGGGTGGAGCTCGACGGAGCCGAAACGAGTCGCGCGAGCGTTGAACAGCTTTGCGCGGCAAAGGCGACGCGCTCGCATCGTCATCGTCGCCTCGGCGCGACGCTCTCACTGACAAGGGATGTGAATGTGGTTCGATATTGTGAGTGCATGGTGATTATGGGTGGTACGGGCGCGCTTGGGTCGTGCTTTGCGCGCGATTTCATGCCCGCGCGATTCTCAGTCGTCCTCGCCTCGTCCCGCCGCGGCCGAGCGCGTATACTCCCATGGACCTCGTGCGGCGAAAGACTGCTGTGTATTCACACGGGAGTGGTGCAAGCATTGCTAACAACGAAGTTTTCACGCGATGCATCGACGGTTGTACACGCCGCGGGAATATTGGCAGACGCGGCGTGGAGAACCATAGCGGCGAGAGCCGCATTTGCGAGCGTGAGCGCCAAATGTGGCACATTTTCGCAGCGCGCCGATGACGACAGTCGTCACGCCATAGCGCATGTCGCTGTGTTTACATCAATTGCGTCGTGCATCGGTTCGTTGGGCCAAGCAGTGTACGCGGCGGCGAACGAAATTCTCGACGCGCGATGCGAGGCTGGAGCTCGACGGGGCGAGCCAACGCGCGCGGCGCAATTCGGACCGTGGGCGACGTCGTCGCGCGGTATGGCGACGGGCGAGACGCAATCACGACTAGCGTCACTAGGCATGCCGTCTATGGTGCCTGCGGACGCGATGGCGATGTTTGCGCGCACATCTATGTATGAGACGTCTTTGACGACGACGTGCATCGCTCGCGTGGATTGGAACGCGTACGTGCGCAACTCAGGTCGCACGCGCGATGCGGCGCTGTTTGAACATCTCATTAATTTCAGTGACGATGAAATACACGTCGACAAGACGTCCCCAAAACCGAAGCCGGCGTTTCAGCAGCCGAATTGCGCATCAAAGCAGCCGACGGCGACGTCGATGGATGACATTCTACGCAACGTGTGCGGTATCATCGAACGTACCGTCGGTGCCGCATCGATACCGGCGGCGAAAATCAACCCGAACGCACCACTCATGGATGTTGGTGTGGATTCTGTGTCGTCTACGGAACTCGCGAACGCGATATCGCAAGCGTTTCACGTGTCGCTGCCCTCGACGGCGATTTTTGACTACCCAACCGCTCGGGCGCTCTCGACGCGCGTATTCAATGAAACCCGCGTGCAATCCGCATCAATGATAGCGAAAGATCCACCACTAGTCAGTGGTATGACACCGATGACGCCGCACGCGCCGCCAGCGACGACAGTGATATGCATCCACGCGCGGTGCTCTACGGAATCCATCGACGCCGACGCCGTTCGGCCCATCTCTCGCAAACGTTGGGACATCGACATCATGCGTCAATCAAACCACGCCAACGTTCCAGCGACGTTCATGACTCACATGTCCAACATCGATGTCTTCGACGCCGGTGTGTTTGGCGTACACCGCGATGAAGCCGCGCGGTGCGATGTCCAACAGCGATTACTCTTGCGCGCGGCGCTCGACGTCTTCGGTGGCTCTGGAGAAATCTCAAAATCGTCATCGTCGTCGTTGACGGGCGTATACGTCGGTATTGCGAGTCGCGATTATGCCGAACTTGCCGCGCGCGCATCGTTGGCACCATCTGCGTACGATGCGACGAGTCATTTCATATCTGTTGCGCCCGGCCGAGTGTGCTTTACGTTTGATTTCGCCGGCGCCGCCATCGCCATAGACACAGCATGTTCCTCTGCACTCGTCGCCGCGCACCACGCGCGCGTGGATATGGTTGTTAAAAACAGTATTCTAGGTGACGTGCTCGTGTGCGGGGTGAATGTGATTCTCTGTCCGCGCGTGACGGAGCAATTCCATCGGGCGAGGATGCTGAGCCCAGAGGGACGATGTAAGACACTCGACGTCGCCGCGGATGGATACGTGCGCGCTGAAGCGAATCGAGCCGTGCGTCTGTGTGCGCGTAAAGACGGTGATGATGACGACGACGCAAACGACCACGTTGGCTTTGAACGCCGGTCGATGTGGTTATCGCTGACGGTGCGCGGGACAGCCGTCGGGCAAGACGGACGAAGCTCGGCGCTCACCGCCCCAAACGGTCCGGCGCAATCGAACGTTATCGCCGCCGCCATGCGCGGTCACGCAGGCGATAACGCTAATTTACATGATTTGTTGTTATCGTTGCATTTGCACGGCACGGGCACGCCGCTGGGTGATCCAATTGAAGTCAACGCGCTGCCCGCCGACGACTCCCCGACGAGGCTCGAAGCGTCAAAGAGCTTCATCGGGCACGCCGAACCTGCGTCGGGGATTGTGTCCATCACCGCTGTCATCGCGCACAACGCACATTTCATCAGCGTTGGCGTGCGCGGATTGGCAACGGTGAATCCGTACGTTGCCGTCGTCGTCGTCGCGCAGACACATTCGATGGCTCTGGGTGGCGGGACGTCGGTTGGACGACATCGCGCGGGTACATACTTTTCACGCGCCGGCACGAGCGCATTCGCATTTCAAGGCACGAATGCGCACGTGAGTCTAATTTTGTCGCCGTCAGTTGCGCGTGTCGGGCGAATCACCACAGCGCAGTCGCACTGCGCGACGATGGACGCTCGGCGCGCGTGGTGCGTACCATCCGTGCGCGCGGCGCCGTTCATCGCTGTCGCCATCGCGCGACCGCGCAATATCACCTCACCACCCTGCACGTTGACGTTCACGGCACACGCCATGGCGTGCGTCAGCGCCAAAGACCACACCGTGCGCGCGCGCGCACTATTTCCAGGCGCAGGAATGCTTCGAGCCGCTGTCGCCGCCGGACGCCTCGTCCTCGACGACGCTCCGCTCGCTGCCACATCGTGCGCCATTCCAACGTCTCTGCACATTTCCGCGAAACTTTCATTTCACGTGACATTGAATGCTCGTTCGGGGGCGCTGGCGATGCGCGGCGGCGCGACGATGACGATGACGTGCTTTCTTTCGCCAGTGACCGTTCACGTTCCTCAACCGACGTCGCGCGGCGGGTTCGCCTTTGCAAATCGTCGCGCGACTAGCCACCAAAATCGTGCGGCAACGATCACGCGCCCTCGCGCAAACGCCGATGACATCACATCTTACATCGCCGCCGTGGATGGCACGATGCAGCTCGCGGCGGCGACGACGTCGAGGAGAAACCTGACGCTTCGCGTCCCAGTGGGCTGCGCCGCGTACGTCGACGGCGGTTTCACCACCCGCGTCTCCTCCGCGGCGTGCATCGCACCAACGACGTCACCAGCGACGACACAACATCATCTCAACTCGCGAGCATGCATCGTCGATTTATGCGCCAAAGCATTCGGATCGATGATGACGACGATTGACGCAGAATCCGGTCGCCGCCCGCCCGCCCGCGCGTACGCAGCGACTGTCGCGGCGACGCCCTCGCGGCGACCAGCGTGTCCATCGCTCGCGACAACACCCCGCGATGCGACACGAACGACGACATCCATCATCGCGTCGTTTCAATGCGCTAAACCTCTGCGATGGTTTTCGACGCGCGGCGCGACGTACGCGGATGGACTATTCAAGTCGCTCGAGCTCGAGGACTCGGCTGAGAAACATCCGTCGGTTGAATTCAACGACGGCGACGTGGTCGAATTACGCGCGCATGCCGCCGTGCGACGCACCGACGTTCGACGACGTCGTTCTCGAATGCAACCACCGGCACGGGCCAAGGTGCGTGTGCTCGTCGTCGGTGGATTTGGAGGCGTCGGCGCGCTCGCGGCTCAAATGTCGCGTCCCGAATGTCGTCTCGCGCTCGTCTCCAGAACCGCACGTGCGACGTGGTTCCACGACGACGGTGACGATGTGACGTGCGCAATGGCATGTGATGCCGCGGCGCGCACGGACGCCCTGGCGGATGCGGACGTGGTACTCTACGCCGGTGGAGCGTTAGCCGACGGAGCGCTCGCGAGACATTCCGCTCGACGCGTCCGCGTCGTCTTCGCCCCAAAATCCATCGCCGTCGCGATGCGCAGCGACGAGCGCGCGGCGACGCCAACGCGCATCATCACATGTTCATCCATCGCCAGCGCGTTCGGCGCGGCTGGGCAGGGGAATTATGCCGCGGCGAATGGTGCCATGGACGTCGACGTCGCGAGGCGCAGAAACGCCGGCGCGGATGCGCGCTCGGTCCAATTCGGACCCTGGGCCGACGTCGGCATGGCGACGCGGCACGCGCACACGTTCAGAAGATTACAACACATGGGTATCTGGGCGCTGCGCGCGCGCGAGGGCGTGGCGGCGCTATGGCGCGTCACGTGTCGCGCGAATATCATCGCTGCGGCGCTCGACGTCCACGCGTTGGCTCGCGGCTTCGCGGGATTTAGAACATTCTTTCCCTCGGCGCACACGCGTCGTCACGTCGAGCCGAAACACGACGCGTCGAATGCGTTGCCCTCGACAGTGCTCGATGAGCGCGCGATTCGCGCCATCATCTCGACGTGCGTCACTCAGGCACTCGGAACGACGCTCGGCGTCGACGACCCGTTGATGCAGCACGGATTGGACAGTTTGTCCGCCGTCGACTTGCGTGGCGCCGTGTGCACCGCTCTGGCGCGTTCCGACGCGCCGAGCACGATATTTTTCGACTACCCCACCATCGCGAGCGCCGCCAAGGCGCTGGCCGCGACGTCGTCGTCTTCGTCGACGACGACGACATCCAAAGTCAAAGTCAACGCCGTCGCGAGACGTCCCGAGCCAACCGAACCGCGCGTCTCCGCCGCGGCGTCCGGATGCGCCCACGACGCCACCCCCACCGCCGATGCCGTCATGAAAACCCCACTCGCACGGCGATTCGTCGACGCGCACAACGATCCAATCAACGCGTTCGGCGCGTACGCACCGACGCATGTGATTCAACGCGTCGACGCGAGTCCATTCGAGCCGACGACGTCGGTTGAAATGCGCGCGTGCGATCCGCGACAGCGCCTGCTCATCCGCGCCGTCGTCGTCTGTCGCGCCATCGCACCGATGGATGACACGCATGATATTGGGTCGTATATTGGTGCTTCGGGGAAAGACTATGGAAATCTTATACGAATCGTCGGCGCGCCCGTGGACGCGTACGTGGGCGTCGGCGCTGAGGCGAGCTGCTGCGCGGGCAGAATTGCATTTATATTCGCCTTGCGCGGCCAGGCGCTCGTGATCGACACCGCGTGCTCGTCATCGCTCTGCGCCATGGCGCTCGCGAACGAAGCCATGCGCGGTGCTGGAAGAATCGCCGGCGCGTGCGTGGGCGGGGCATCGATTATGTGCGCGCCCGACACGCATTCGGCGCTCGCGAGCGCCGGCATGTTGAGCCCGAATGGACGTTCAAAGACATTCGACGCCACCGCCGATGGCTATGGGCGCGCCGAAGCCGTGGACGTGATTACTTTTGATGCGCGTGGCGATCACGGACGATGCCCTCAGGGCGTGGTTGTGGCGTCGGGGCGGATGAATCAAGACGGCCGAAGCGCGTCGCTCACGGCGCCGAGCGGAGCGGCGCAGCGGGACGTCATCCAATCCGCGTTGATCTTCGCCGACGCGTCATACGCGACGGCGGTCATGGTGCTGTACACGCACGGTACGGGAACTGCGCTCGGGGACCCGATCGAAATGAACGCCGCGACGGCGGCGTACGGCGACGTGTGTCGCGCGCTCGAGCCGCGGGCGTTGAAATCCTGGCGCGGCCACGCCGAACCCGCGAGCGGGACCGCCGCGCTCGCCCGCATCATCCATGCCCTCACCCGCGACGCGCGCGCAAATGAAGGCGTGTGTCATTTACGTCGCGTGAATGCGCACGTGGGCGAGGTGTTTGCGACGGCGCGCGTGGTGGATGTTGGATTGGCGCGACAGACGCGAATGAGCGCCGGATGGATGTCGACGTCGGCGGCGAGCGCGTTTGCGTTTCAAGGTTCAAATGCGCACGTCATTCTGCGTACGACGAATGCGTGCGTGAATGACGTGCGCGTGGTCGCACATGCAGCGTGTGTGGTTGAAGATAGACGCACGTATTGGCCGCACCACGGCGGAGAGTCGATGATGATGCGCGTAGACGCGCGTTTGGACTCTGCGGCGTTGAGGTTTACGTCTCATTCGTCATCGTCGATGTTCGAATGCATCGTCGCAGTTGCCGAAAGAGCGTTCGATGCTAATGGTCGTATCATTCGTGCCTTCGTCGCGACGACGACGACGTCGACGTGGCACATGGAGATGAAAACAGTCAGCGCCGTGGCGTATTCGAGTCGCGGAGCCATTCGAGCCGAATCGTGTCGCGCGTACGCGGAACGTTTCATATCTTCGTCAGCACGCACGGCGGCGGCGCGCTGGTGGGCGTGGACTGTCTCGCGAGACATCACGCGCATCGCGCGCGCGGAATCTGGCGCGCCGTGGTGTCAACGCGTGCGAAGCGTCGACGTCGCGCGCGCGACGACTGACCAACCAACCGCGGCGTCGGTTGGCGTCGAACGGGGAACCGAATCGTCATCGCATTGGATCGATGTTCGCGACGGCACGGTGGTGTTCAGCGCGCGCGGTGTCGTTCGCGACGACGACGAGTGTTGCGATGACGTGCGGCGGCGGCGACGAGTTTGTAACGCGTCGATGACGCGTCGCGTAACGTACGACGTACTGGATGAAAGCGCGACGCCTCGCGAATGTCGCCTCGTCGGCGCCGCCTTGAGCGCCGCGCAACTCTACCAAGACGCGGTACGAACGGCAACGACGACGACATATGATGCGTTGAATGCTATATTCGCGTGTGCGCGAGCGGAACGTGGCGAAGAAGCGACGACGACGCACGGAACCGTGCGCGACTCGGCGCTCGTGCCACCGCGCGCGCGACACCCGCATCCTACGCGCGGCGGTGTGCAGATTTTAGGCGGCACGGGTGGTCTCGGTGTCGCCATTGCGCGCGTGTTGCTTGCATCCGATTGCGACGTGCGTCTCGTCGCCCGTCGCGGCCGCTGTGGGTCGTCGCCGTTACTACATGACGGTTCGTATTCTCCCTCTCCGCGTCGCGTCGTCACCGCATCGAGCGCCGACGCATCTTCCCGAGCCGACGTCAACGCCACCGACCTCCTCGCGAGTCGCCAGCACTTCCGCGTCGTCCTCCACGCCAGTGGCGTTCTCCGTGACGCCGCAGTACGCAACCAAACGCACGACGCGTTACGTCGCGTCTACGCTCCGAAACTCACGCTCTCGCGCGTCGTCCTTCGACAGAGCGACGCCGCTCCGCCCGCATCTCGCGTCTTCTTCTCCAGCATCGCCGCCTCCGTGCTCGCTCCGGGACAGGCAAATTACGCCGCCGCCAACGCCGCGCTCGATGCGTACGCGCTCGATGCGTACGCGAGTGGATTAGACGTGCGCTCCATACGTTGGGGCGCGTTTGACTACGCCCGAGGCATGGCGAGCGCAAGCGGGACGACCGAAGCGCGGCTCGAGCGCGTCGGTTTGCGCGCGCTTCCATTCGACATTGGCGCGCACATCTTAATGCGCGTCATCTCGCACGCGAACGACGGTGCGCGGCATCCGTGCGTCGTGGTGTCGCCGATGATTGAACGACGACGCGACGCCGAGCCGACGACACGCGGAACGCCGGTGTCCAATCCACACGTCGTCATCGCCACCGCGCTCGATGTCGTGCGGGACATCGCGCAATCACTCGTGGGTAAATCACTCGAGTGTTCAGCGCCGATGATGGATGCTGGGCTGGATTCTATTGCGAGCGTCGAACTGCGCCGGCGCGTGTCGAGCGCGTGCGACGTGGATTTGCCGGCGACGGTGGCTTTTGATTTCCCGACGATAGACGCCCTCGCCGCGTACGTGGATTCAAAACGCAACGCGACGACGACGCAGACAACAACGAGGCATGGTACGACGCGCGTCGTCGTAGATGATGCGCCTAGGTTGACGATGGCGTTCGCGGTCGTCGCGCGCGCCGGACGATTTCGTCCCGTGGCTGACCCGGCGACGCGCGTGCCAGTCATCCGATGGACCATCGAACCCACACCCGCCGCCGACGCCGACGCAGGTATGCGATTTGGTGTGTTTCTACCGCGCGTCGACGCATTCGACCGCGCGTTATTCGCATTCACGAGCATTCACGAAGCCGAACGTGTTGACCCGCAACATCGAGGATTTCTCGAATGCGTCTTTGAATGCGCGACATCAACGCCGTACGGCGATGATACCAACGTCATCGTCGCCGTCGGCGCGCAGCACATGGAATATTCTACGCTCTATGCGCCGTACATCGCACCGAGCGCGCATTCGGCGACGGGAAGCGCATTGAGCGCGTGCGCCGGGCGGACGTCGTATACGTTTGGCTACGTCGGCGCCTGCTTCGCCGTCGACACCGCGTGTTCGGCATCGCTCGTCACCGTCCACATCGCCACGCATGCGGCGACGGCATCGTGCACGTTTGCAATGTGTGGCGGTGTGAATTACCTGTTGAGCAAGCGGACGAGCGACGCCATCGCGGCGGCGCGGATGCTCTCGAGCGACGGGCGGTGCAAGACGATGGATGCCCGAGCCGACGGCTACGGACGCGCGGAATCCGTCGCCGCCATGGCGCTCATGCGATGGCGACGGCATCCACAACCAGAGCACAACGCGAAAAAGACAACGACGAGTGACGCGACGACGACGACGACGACGACGATGATGATGGTCGTGCGAGCGTCGGCGTGCGGGCAGGATGGTCGGTCCGCGGCGCTCACGGCGCCGAATGGCGCCCAACAGCGCCGCGTCATGCGCGACGCGTACACACTCGCGCACATCGATCGCATTCGCGCGCGTGAGGTCTCTATGCACGGTACTGGAACGCCTCTCGGTGACCCGATCGAATGCGGGGCGATTGCGGAGACATTCGGCGATGACATGTCGACATCGCGCGTCGTCGTGGCGTTGAGCGCGAGTAAGACGTCGGCGGGACACGGCGAAGCCGCCGCCGGGGCCATCGCGCTCGAACGCGCGTGTGCGGCGTGTGATGCGGTGATGACACCTGTCATTGTGGGATTAGCGCGCGTAAACGCGCACGTGGAACGGGCGTTTGCGCGCGAAAGTGATGGTATTGGATGTGTGGCTATCCCGCGGACCGCCGTCGGCGGCGCGACATTGACGTCGTCGGAGGAGGACATCTCGCGCGTCGTCGGGTGCTCGGCGTTCGCATTCACGGGCACAAACGTCCACGCGGTGTTGTGCCATCATCGTCGTCATCATCAGCGCGGCGCGACGAGCGCGCGCGGGGCGCCGGTGGTGTACGCGAGGGAATCGTTGTGGTTGGCGCCGACGCCGGCGCCGGCGCTCGAGGCGGCGGCAGACGTCGCGCTCGATGTCCATCGTGTCGTCATTCGCGCCAAGCGCGCTGAAGGCGCCGCGGTGTTTTCGTGCGAAGCCGCGGCGAGGTTGATGTTTGCATGCGCGGATGCGCTGGGGCCGCCGCGTCGCGACGCGCGCGAGCGTATGGCCGCGCTCGACGTCGTCGTCGGCAGCCGCGGGACATCGAGTGGGTCTTCTGACATGTCGCTCGTCGTCAACGTGCGCTCTGGGCGCGTGCGCGCGAAAGACGCGGCGTATGCTCGCGTGTGTCGAGCGACGACGCGCGGGCGCGGGCGCGGTGCGGTGCGCATGGTGAGGTGGAATCTGGTGCGCCAGATGGGCGGCGGTCGCGCGTTGACTCGGCATCGAGGCGACGTCGGCGTCGGCGTCGGCGTCACTCAAGGTTCATTGCCAACGTCAGCCATCGCAGCATACGTAGGACGCACGATGGAGTCATTGTCATCGCATGTTGATGACCACGACGGCGGTGGGTTGAGAGAGATGTCGACGGCGTTCGGCGAGGAGACGATGGTGAGTTTCACGGGCGAAACCGCGCTCGGATGTCAAACGTCGCCAAAAAGATCAATACCGCGACGAGTCGATCGACCGAATGCCGTCTTTCCGATGACGACGCCATCGCGTGATGTCGTGAATATAGCGAGCGTCGTGTACGACGCGCTTCGCGACGTGTTCGGGGAAGATGTCGGCGCGAAAGATGATTTAATGGCGATGGGCGTGGATTCCATAGGCGCCGTGGAATTGGCGACGACGTTGAAGCGCGCGATTAAAATTGATGAGGATATCGACGTTGCGACGTTAGCCACGCAGCCGACGCCGTTGAAGATGATTGCGTATTTGGAGCATCTCGTGTCGAATTCGAATCCGTCGTCGATGTCGACGACGACGACAAAGACGGCTTCAAACGCAAAGGCAAACGTGGACATGGTGAAATGCTTAAAGTCTCAGGCGACAACGCCAAATGCGCTCTTTCTCGGTGCACCCGCGTTTGGGGATGGTCCACTGGCGTACATGAAACTTGTTGACGCACTTTCACTCGGCGCACACCCAGTATTGACGCTTGAACGCGATACGACAGAGCAGCCGTGGCCGGATGCGGCCAACGCGCACGCATTTGCCATGCACGCGCAACAAGACGATGATTCGCCAATCATACTCGGCGGACACTCTTTAGGTGGCGTGCTCGCGATCGAGAGCGCGTTGGTGTTGGAGAATGTTTTAGATCGCACCGTGTCGCTGTGCTTTTTGTTCGACGCGCCGCATCCGGTACAGTTCAAGTCGGATTGGAACGACATCCCCGACGAAAATACCACCGACGACGACGAGAGTCCCGATAACGAAAGCACGGGATTGATGTATATGGAAGTCGCGCTTTCGTCGTTTCATTTCGACACCGTCGCCGCGGGTTGGCAAAATCTCTCACGAGAAGAAAAGTACGCGATGTTCGAAGACGTCGCGCATCAGGCGCTCGGCCGCGCGTTCAACGCCAGAGAACTGGACGAGCAAATCAGTAAAGGTCCGTACGCGGCGCAATGGAACAGCGGTATGAACCAGCTCGAAGATGGTTCTATCGATTCCGGCGCTTGGCGCATGCTTCGCGGCGTCGAAGCGGATCCAGCGTTATCGAGCCGAGTCCCGCGTAAAATGTTCTCTCGCGTCCGAGGAAAAGTCATTCATTACAAAGCCGGCACCGAAAGTTCCGCACTTTTCGAAACCGATTTACGCCTAGACGCGCACGGTGGGTTGTTACAATCCGTGAGCGGGTACGTGTGGCCGTTGGCGTGCGATCACGTCGAAATCGTACACTGCGCCGGGTCGCACATGAATTTGATGACGTCGGAGAGCAACGGAGGAGATTTAGACGAAACAATCGTACCGCACATGCGACAGCAGCTCGCGAGCGAATGGGATGATTTGGGCCATCACGCAAACGCTCGAGTGCGCGCAGATGTGCCGTGGATACAAAGCATTTGGCACCCTGAGCTCGGATTATCCATGTCTGCGTCGCCGTCGCTCGTATTTGGCTCACACGGTCGCCAGACCGACGCCACCGACGACGACGACGACGATGCGAGCCCAGGATTAACGCAAGCCATCGTGCGTGCGGTGGATTGTGAAGAATATTTCGACGCATGCGCGTTCGGGTTGAACCACGACGCGGTTTGGACGGTGGAAAACCATGTCCCGCGCGTGTGGCTCCTCGTCGACGTGCTCGCCGACGTCGAACGCTGGTCATTTGCCTCATTTGCTTCCACGCTTCCCGTGCACGGCATTCATCTTCCACGCACGATTTCGGCACACGTCGCGTCATCATCGTCGTTGAATGACCAGTATACGTCGAACGTTGCGGCGCGGTGCGTGAAAACGATACTGAATGCGACATCGAGCCGGCGTGCGCCCGTCGTCGTCTGCGCGCTCGCCGCGAGCGACGCCTCAGCAAGAATAGCATTTGAAATCGCCTTGCAACTCAATCGCCGCGGCTGCGGGCCGGCTATTGCGGTCGTCATTGACGATGGTTCGTCAAAGTACGAGCGCCAGCGGCGCGACGAGACGTCTCGCGCAGAATATCAAGCGCTCGCGGCGACGCTCGCGGACACGGAGCATCCCGCCGGTTGGCGCGCGCTTCCTCAATTCCTCACCGAGCGTCGTCGTGCGCGGCGATATAAGGGTGATAAAACCCTTCTCGATGCGGCAAAGGTGTTCGTACGGGCACAGCGTCCGTTGGATGTGACGCCACACGCGTGGAGTGCGGATATAGAACACGCCGTGAGGGCGTGCGAGGCGCTCGTAGACGTCGCTCGGCACGGCTTTTTTCCCAAGCTCATTCTCGCCCACGCCTTTGTGTTCGCATCGTCGCACACGTAGCTGCACGAGAGCGTGATGATGATGATGATGACAATATTAGTATTGCAATGCAACGCGCGCGCGAATTGTAATGATATATCCTTCCTATTGTTCCTGTCGTACTACTTTGTCGGGCGAACATTCGCCCAAGACGTCGCTCAAAATATTATTCTCCAAACTCGTCGGCACCGCCTCGAGCGCCTCACGAATGAGTTCCATACCCATCGGCACAGCCTCCTTGGACAATTCCGCCAAAGGCACGCACAGCGTGTACGCGATGCGTAACAAAGAATCAGCAAAGAGTTCAGGCACGGGTGGCGTCGCGCGCCTCGACGACGACCGAACCGCTTCGGCGGCGTCTCGCATCGACTGTAACGCCTCTGGCGCCTTTTTAAGCCTCGCGTACGACTCTGCGAGCACAAATCGCGCCATAACTTGTAACGGATCAACCTCAATCGCCTCCTGCGCTGTTTTAATCGCTACATCCACCTTGTCCTTGAACATGTAATCCCGGGCGTGCGCCGACAACGTCTGCGCGCGCTGCTTCCCCGTCGTCGCCGCCGCCGCTTCATACGCCATGGGCGTAAACCCCCCACCGAGTTGCTCCGCAAACGCCACGGCTTCGCCTAAATTCACCGTCGCGTGCCACCAATGCCCGGGTAAATACACCGCGGTGTTTGGCGGCTGCACGCACCATTGCACGCCCGACATGGACGCCTCGCCCCTGTGCTTCAACGCGTCCTCTAATAACATGTACCCGTACCCATGCATGCTGTCAAACACAAAATCCGGCATTGCCACCTCGGGCGCAGCCACGAGCCACAACTTGTACCCGTGCAACAGCGTCAATAACGTCGCGTCGTGCTGATGCATCGCCAATCCCGCGCCGTCGCCGCCGACGCTGAGCACCGGAATCACCGCCTCTGGCTCATCCACCGCGTGCCCCAATCGTCGCGGCACGAGTGATTTCCCGCTCGATTTCGACTTTAACCGTTTGTCACTCAACACATCTGACATGGAATCAAACACAAAGCTCACGTTCGCCACGTCATCGGTGCGCAAATACCGTTCAATGAACGTTTCGAGCGTCGTCATCCGTTCCACCGAACCACCCGCGACGATGTGATACGCCGGATGCGCGTGCTGCACCGACGTCTTCCCGCTCCGTTTCAATAACGCAGGCAAAGTAAATGCATCGCGTAACGCGGCGGTGGTGACCTTTTTCGTAATTAACCGCGGTTGGGCGCCACGAACGGCGCTCGAGACGGTGGGCGCCGACGCGAATGCGCACGCGTCCCGCTCGCGTTCGAGAAATCGCGCCCCAATCTCGCGCTGCGGTGGCAGCCATTCGTTCGCATCGCCAATGATCGCGCGAGGACCGTCGTGTTCGGACGGTGCGTCGGCCGTCATGACCACGTCGTCGCCCGTGCGCTGGGAATACCGCGCGCCAAAGATTAATCCAACAATCGCGATCACAGTCATCATCATCATCATCATCCGTCGATATCGCATCGCCTCGTTCGACGCTTTGGCCCCTGACGCACGCATCGTAGGCGGCGTCACCTTTGCGCGCGATGGCGTCGCCCGTCCATCGCTTCTCGGCGCCGCAGATCGACGCATCGTGCGCAATTGTGACGCAAAAACGAGATCGCACGACACACGCGACCGCATTCTCCGTCGCGATGCGCCTCACCGTGGCCGTGCCCTCGATCGATGGCGTCGTGAGCATCACCATCGACGGCTCGGCCACGATTGCCGATCTCAAGGCGGCGGTGGGCGCGGAACTCGACCGCGACGTGCGCGCGCTCATCGCCACGGTGGATGGACGCACGCTTGAAACCGCCTCCACGTCGTCGTCCTCCGCCTCCGATCGCTCGCTCGCGCGGTGTGGATTTAAAGATAATGATTTAGTCGCCCTCGTCGCGCCCGGAGGTGGGCACGCGGCGGCGACGGCGACGACGAACGGGTCGGGGAATTCATCCATGGGTGGGGCGCGGGCGACGAGCTCGGATGGTTCCGCGGTGGATCCCTTGGCGATGATGCGTGCGTTCGCCGCCGATCGCGTCGCGATGGAACGTTTGCGTATGTCGGATCCGTTGTTCGCGCGGGCGATCGATTCGGGGGATGTGGAGACGTTTCAGACGCGCATGCGGGAGTTTCATAGCCGCGAAGCCGAAGCGATGAGAATTCGCAACGAAGAGCTGGCGTTGTTACATAGCGATCCGTTCGACATTGAGGCGCAGCGAAAGATTGAAGAGGCGATACGTAAGGCGAATGTTGAGGAAAACATGCGGACGGCGATTGATGAAACGCCTGAAGTGTTTGGACAAGTGGTTATGTTGTACGTGGATGCCGAAATCAACGGCGTGGCGTTGAAGGCGTTTGTGGATAGCGGCGCTCAAATGTCCATCATGTCGGTGACGTGCGCGCGCAGGTGTGGTCTTGAGCGATTGATTGATGATAGATTTCAAGGAACGGCCAAGGGCGTGGGCACGCAGAAGATTTTGGGGCGCATTCACCAAGCGCCGATGAAGGTGGGCGGAACGTTTTTATCGACGGCAATCACCGTTTTGGAAAAGGAGCAAGATATTGATTTTATTTTCGGTCTCGACATGTTACGTCGGCATCAGTGTACGATTGATCTGCGCAAGAACGTCCTCGCTATTGGTTCAGCGGATGTTGAATTGCCATTTTTAGGCGAGGCGGAGATTCCACGCGGTTTCGACGGCGGCGCCTCGCCGCCCACGGCATCCGCGCCATCCGGTTCCGTCGTCGACGCTCTCCCGCGCTCGGTGAACGAAGACAAGGTATCACAATTAATTTCTCTCGGGTTCACCCGCGCTCAGGCTTTGGAGGCTTTAGAAGTCACGGGCGGCGATGTTGATTTGGCGGGCGCCATGTTGTTTGGATGATGAATTTTTGTGAATTTTTGGAATTGTTTTGAAGTTGAAAGAAAGAACTGGCTGATGTACGACTAGCGCCGCTGAAATGTTAAAACGTAAAAGTAAAACGCGAAAAACAAGGTCACGCGCCTCGCCCTTTATAACGATGCGTGAAACGTACGACTGATGACCTCCTCTTGATGCTCGCGCGAGAGCTTGATGAAATTCACCGCGTACCCCGACACACGAATCGTCAGCGTCGGGTACTTATCCGGATGTTCCATCGCGTCCACGAGCACGTCTCGCGTCAAACAATTGACATTCAAGTGTTGCGCGCCTCGAGCGAAATACCCGTCGAGCATGGCGACTAAATTTGAAATTTGCGATTCGCGCGACTTGCCGAGAGACGGCGCGGTGATGGAGAATGTGTTTGAAATGCCATCCGCGCACGACGGGTACGGGAGCTTGGAGACAGAGTTCAACGAGCACAACGCGCCATTTGCATCGCGGCCGTGCATGGGGTTGGCGCCCGGTGCGAACGCAGCGCCCGCGGGTCGACCATCTGGAGTCGCGCCTGTAGCTTTGCCGTACATCACGTTGGATGTGATGGTCAAAATGGACAGCGTGTGCGTGGCGCCGCGATGCGCGGGAGTTTTACGCAAGGCGCGAATGGTGTAATCCACCAAGAATACCGCAATGGCGTCCACGGCGTCGTCGTCGTTGCCAAACTTTGGGTACTCGCCTTCGATGGTGAAATCTTTCGTCAATCCAGTCGACGCGTCTCGCGCGACGCGCACTCGAGCGTGCTTGATTGCCGATAACGAATCCGCGACGACGCTCAATCCGGCAATGCCAAACGCCATCGAACGTGACAGCTTTGTATCCATCAACGCAAAGAAAATGGCTTCGTAACAGCGTAAATCGTGACAGGCGTGAATAACGTTCATCGTTTTCACGTACAGCGCGCACAACCAATCCATGTAAGCTTTGAATCGAATCATGACGTCATCGAATGACAAAATCTCGCCATCTCCCGGGACATCCTCAAACAACGCCGGGGCGACTTGCGCGCCGGTGATTTCATCCTTGCCGTTATTAAGCGCCATGAGCAGTAACTTTGGCATGTTGTACCGCGCGCCAAAGTATTGCATATCGGTCCCCAAGCGCATGGCAGAGACGCAGCAAGAGATCCCGTAATCATCGCTCTGTAACATTTCGCGCATCAAATCATCGTTTTCGTATTGAATCGTCGACGAGCCGATGGAGATTTCGGCGCAGAATTGCTTGAACGGTTTCGGCAGCGCCGAGCTCGACCAAAGCACGGTGAGATTGGGTTCGGGCGCCGCGCCTAGATTTCGTAGTGTGTGCAAGAAACGCCACGACGTCTTCGTCACCATGTGTCGACCATCGCCGTCGAGCGAGCATCCGGCGACGCACGTCGTCGACCATTGCGGATCGCCCGCGAAAATCTCCTCGTACGCGAGCGGCCGTAATTGCCGCACCATGCGCAGCTTTAAAACAAAATTGTCAATCAATTCCTGTGCCTGCGATTCGGTGATTTTCCCGCTCGTCACGTCGCGCTCGATGTAAATGTCAAAAAAAGCATCCACGCGCCCGAGCGAAATCGCCGCGCCGTCGTGTGATTTCACCGCGCAGAGATATCCAAAGTACGTCCATTGAATCGCCTCGCGAGCCGACGTCGCGGGCGGACCAATGTCACACCCGTACGCCTTGGCCATGTCCTTCAGCGCGCGTAACGCGCGAATCTGCTGCGTGACTTCAAACTTACACCTCAAGTCGTCCTCCGTGTCCACGGGCATCGCCTCGGCGTCCCGGGATTTATCCGCGAGCAACGCGTCGACGCCAAACAGCGCGACGCGTCGGTAATCGCCAATCAATCGACCGCGTCCGTACGCATCCGGTAGCCCAAGCAAAACGTGTGCGCGCCGCGCAGCTTTCATCTCATTCGTATACAGCGCGAACACGGCGTCGTTATGCGTCACGCACCAGTCATCCATGAACTTGGTCACGCCGACGTCGACGGCGCGCCCGCGCTCGGCGCACGCCTTCTCAATCACCCGCATGCCTCCGAGCGGTTTCATCGTCCGTTGCAGCGGCACCGGGGTTTGCATGCCGACGATAACGCAATCACTCGCGTCGTCGGTGATGTACCCGGGCCCGTGCGACGTGGCGTGCGACGGCGTGGAGGTGTCAATGTCGAGCACGCCGCCGCGTTGGCGTTCCAAGGCGAACAGCTCGCGCGCGCGGGACAGCAGTGCGAGCGTGCGCGGCGTCGGCGGTGCGAGCGAGGGTGCGAAATCGTCATCGTACGGCTGCGCGTGCTCGCGCACGAAGTCGCGCACGGTGGACATGGGGCGTGCGGCGTGGAATGCGGTCGTGCGGCGTGGTCTTGGGTGTGACGGTTCATATTCTCGACATGCATGACGACGACGACGACGACATTCAACGACGATGGAGGACGACATCGAGGACCTGGCGGACGAAGACAAAATCACCGGCTACGTGCACAGCATCGATTCCTTCACCGCCGTTGACGGTGCGGGCATCCGCTGCATATTCTTTCTCCAATCCTGTCACAAACGCTGCGTGTTTTGTTGCAACGTGGACAGCACCGACGCCGCGCTCGCGCGCGCGAACGCCTCGACGCCGACGCCGCTCGGGCGACGAATGCGCGTGCGCGAGTGCGTCGACATCGTACGACGCAATCTTGATTACTACAGCGCGTCTGGCGGCGGCGTCACGCTCAGCGGAGGCGAGTGTTTGTTACAGCCAGAATTCGCGCGCGCGGTGTGTCGAGGCGTTCGCGCGTTGGGCGTCGGCGCCTCAATCGACACCGCGGGCGCCGGCACTGATAAAGAATGGAATCGCGTGCTTCCACACGTCGATTGCGTACTGTTGTGTCTCAAGAGCGCGTTTGTCGATCGATACGTGGCCATCACTGGGACGAGCGTTGAGGAATTTGAGCTTTCTCGGCAATTTTTGCGCGCGTGCCAGGCGCACGGGACGCCGACGTGGTTACGTTTCGTGTTGATGACGAATCCTAACGACGACGAGAGATTTGCGGCGTACGCGACGGATAGCGAGGAAGAGCTCGTTGAACTCGCGCACGTGGCGAAATCGCACGCGTGCGTGTTGGGGATTGAATTGTTGCCGTATCATCGACTGGGGGTGTTCAAGTTTCAGGAATTGGGATTGAACTATGCGCTCGAGGGCATGGCGACGCCGACGAGCGAGGACATTGAGCGCGCCAAGTCTATTCTCACGAGCCAGGGCGTTCGCGTGATGTGTTGATATGACCTACACTACGATTGCTACTGGAGCTACACACTTGATCTGTTCTGTTCTGTTCTATACAAGATGATGATGATGCCACGCCGCGCCGTGTCGCTCGAAAAAGCGCGTCGCCGTGGTGACGCCCAAGGGACGCGCGATGAGCGTCGATGGTCCCGCGCGTTCAATACGCGCGATGACGTAATCTCCTGGTTTAATGTCAACCTCTTGGTGAGCATCATCGCCATCGCGTACCGTGCGCCGGCCTTCGATGATTACGCGCTTACCGGTATCCGAACGCGCGCTCATTTGCGCGTCTGATTTACGCGCCACGCCTTCGACGAGCACCAAATGCGTTCGGCCAATCTCCTCTGCGTTCGCTCGCGCCGCGCCCGCTCGAAATGTATCAATCACTTCTGCTAAACGACGTTTTTTGACATCCTCTGGGACGTCGTCTGATAGATGCCTCGCCGCGTGCGTCTTGTCCCGCAACGAATAATGGAACATGTACGCCGTCTCGAATCGAACGCGCTCGAGCAACGAAATCGTCTCCGCGTGTTCGGCTTCAGTTTCGCCACAAAATCCAGAAATAAAATCCGAACTAATCGCCACGCCGGGAATCATCTCTCGCGTGCGCGTGATGAGGTCTAAGTACGCCTCGCGCGTGTACCCTCGTCGCATGCGCGCCAACGTCGTCGTCGATCCGCTCTGCGCCGGCATGTGCAACTGTTTACACACGTTTGGCGTCTCGGCAACGACGCGCAATAAATCATCAGGAAAATCTTTCGGATGAGGTGATGTGAAACGCACGCGAACTTCTCGATCGATCGCTGCCACGGCGGCGACTAAATCCGCAAAAGAGTACGCGTGCCGTCGACGCGCGTCTGGTTTATACACCGACTTAAATCCTTTCGCGTACGGCGCGAACGGGTCGGCGTTCGCATTCTTCGCGGCATCATCGTCGACAGCATACCCTAAATCATCCACCACCGCACTAGCACTAAACTTATCGGCGTAGGAATTGACATTTTGCCCCAATAATGTTATCTCCTTGACGCCGGCGTTCACGAGGTCCCGACACTCGCGAACGATGGAATCCAACGCCCTACTCCGCTCGCGTCCGCGCGTGAACGGAACAACACAAAAACTGCACATATTGTCGCATCCGCGCATAACGCTCACGTACGCTAAAGGCGACGATGGATCGCGCCGAACGGGCGTCACGTCGGCGTACGTCTCGTCCAAACTCAACAACACATTCATGCGCTCATCATCCGTGAGCTCTGACGTCGCCCGTGACGCGTTCGCCAGCAATCTCGGCACGTCCCTGTACGCATCTGGACCACACACGATATCCGCCAAGCCGTCGGCGCGGAGGAGCGCGGATTTCAAGCGCTCCGCCATGCATCCGAGCACGCCGACGGCGCGCAACGTCGACTCGGGCGACGTCTTCATCGCCTTCAACTGCGCCAAACGCGCCCAAATCTTCTGCTCCGCGCCTTCGCGCACGGCACACGTGTTTAATAACACCACGTCCGCGCGTGATGCGTCGTTAACGACCCCGTGGCCGTGCGCGCGCAGGATTCCACGGACAATGTCGGAATCATTCGTATTCATTTGACACCCATACGTCTCGATATAAATCGACAACGCCGACGACGACGACGACGACGTCAAGGACGACGACGACGGCACCGGACTCGTCGCACCCGTCACCGTCGCCACCGCGCGACGCGCGACGCGCGAGAACGCGAACGCGCGCGACATTATCCCGTCATGCGTGGCGATGCACTTTTTCACTCCACCACTTTTTCACACCCCTCACACGTCGACGCCGACGGCGCGGACGTCGCCGCCGCCATGCGCATCGCCCGCGCACACGTCCGCGCGGTATCGACGTCCGCGCAATGCGCGCGCGCGGGCGTGTTCGACGCCGTCTCGCAGTGGTTTGGCGCGAAAACATCACCATCATCACCACCAGCATCATTCACCATGGATGCATACGTCGACTTACTTGAGCGCGCGTCGCTCGAGCGCACGGGCGATGCGCCTCGACACGCGGCGGAGGTGTCGTTCGAGGTGTCGCGCGCGAGAGCGTACGCGTCGTCGATGCGCGCGAGCGAGAGGGAGGATCCGAGCACGTTGACCGCGGCGCGCGTCGCGGCTATCGCGCGCGAGACGCCAAACGGCGCGCACGCGGAAGTTTCAGAGTTATTGAAGACGTATGCGCTGACGCGGGCGATGATGAGGCGAGCGAGGGAGTCGTTGTTGGCGGGCGGAGGTGGGACACCGACGAGTGCGGAGGAGTTTACGCGCGTTATTACCGAACATGATCGATCCATGACGCGAGAGGAGAGACGGGACGAAGCGAGGTCGATGCGCGGGGCGTATCCGAATAATCGTCCGTGTCCGTGTGGGTCGAATAAAAGGTTTAAGCGATGTTGCGGCGGTGGTTGACGAGCGACGCGCGCGATGGTGGCGCGCCTAGCCGCGAAGAGCGACGGACGACGCCGCGGAGAGCGTTCTTCTTTTTCGCGTATAGTTTTGTAACGTGTACAGTGTACTACCGGTATCATTTGTTTGTTTGTTTGTTTGTTTTACAGCGCGCGATGGTGGAACTGCGCGACTATGTGTAGACTATGTATTAGACGACGACGACGAGGTGTACGACGACGACTGTACGCTAGAGTTCCCATTCGCCGTTGAGAAATTGTTGCCTAAATTCCGTACCTTTCGCCACGATGTACAACACTACGTGCCCAGCGACGACAAATTCTTTATTCTTGACTAAATCTCCCAACGTCGTGGCGTACGGATCGACAATCAATCGCATGAATTGATCGCGAGCGTCAACCTTTTTGGTTTTGGTTTCCGCGTCGACGATGGCTCGCCTCGTGTCGTCATCCGCGTCGCGTCGCGTCACGCCAGCCGCATCCAACATCTTCGTCTCGATCTGCGCGTACGTATACGGTACCGTGGCATTCGTTTGCCAATAAATCTCCACGCTCTCGCGTGTGTACGCGTTGGCGCTATCCCACGCGAGCGGAGGCGCGCCCGGATTGAACAAGACGTCCAAATGCGCTCCGAGCGCGTCTGATTCCCTCGCCGCCTCCACCACATCCGTCTGCATGGACTCCGGATAGACAAACAACGTCCAAAACACCGCTTCATGCGTATTTGCATCAATCGTCGGCCAACGCTCGCCGCTTCCAAGCACAGCGGGTCCGATTCGTATACACTTGTCCCGCAACGCCTCGGCGTACGCCGAAACCCGCGCGCGCTCGTCAACATCCAATCGCGCCTGTGCCTCCCGTTTCTCCACCCCTCGCTTCGCGTCGCGCAATAAAACTTTCATATCTCTATTCGTGCTCTCCACATCCAATCCAGCGACGCACAATCGCGCGCATTCTTCAAATTTCTCCAAGCTAAGCGCCGCCTTAGCCGCGCGATACCAACCCTTGACGTTCCGCGCGTCCAGCTCCACCGCCTTTACCCCATCCTCGTACGCCTTGCGGTAGTTTTTCAGCAATAACCCGGCGTAGGCACGATTACTGTGCAGTATAGAATTCAATCCCGCGTCGTCGCACGCGACGAGGATGCCCGTCGTGTAGTGCTCCACCGCGTACCTCGCGTACATCAAATTGTGCTTGTACTTCATCGACTGATTGCCCTTATTCTTGTGCATTTCAGCGAGCTCGCACGGCGACGCCGGGTCTTCGGCGAGCATGGCTTTGAGCGCGGCGAATTCGGGGTTGTTCATGTGCGCGTCGTCCATCCAATCGTCGCCATCGCCGCTCCAGAAGAGCGCTGGGAGGGTGTCTGGTGGCGGCGGTGGTGCTGCGTCAACGTCGTCGTCGTCGGTGTGTTTCGCGTGCGACGTCGCGGGCGGCGCGCTCATGATGACGTCGACGAACGCGGCGACGAACGCACACGTTCGGCGTTCGGCGTCGCACAGTGACGAGCGCATTTTTTGGTAGTACATTTATTTTCACTCATTCGCGCTCGCGACGAGACGACAAAGACGATGAGAAGGATTTGTGATGATGGATCAATATCGTGTATGAATTGTGTATGAATATAAATGTCGCGCGCATGTTGACGCGCGGCGGCGGCGGTGGCAAAAGACGAGGATACGTCGTGAGATGACTGACTAACCAGCCATCCACGACGGCAACTTTCAACGTTTTAAACCTTTTGTAATTCCGTCTCCTTAGCCTTGGTGATGTCGTCCACTTTTTTAATGTACGACGCGGTTAAATCTTCAATACCCTTCTTCAATCCCGCGCATTCGTCTTCGCCAATCGCGCTCGCCTTTTCCAACTTTTCAATCGCCTTCATCGCGTCCCGACGCACGTTGCGCAACGCCACCTTTCCATCCTCCCCGAGCTTGGACACCAACTTTGCCAAATCCTTACGACGCTCCTCCGTCAACGCAGGTATAACCAATCGAATCACATTCCCATCGTTATTCGGCGTGATGCCCAAATCGCTCTCATTCAACGCGCGTTCGATATCCTTGATCGCGGTTTTATCAAAGGGTTGAATCACCACCGTCTGCGCGTCCGGTGTCGACGCATTCGCGATCGCCTTCAGCGCCGTCGGTGCGCCGTAATACATCACTTCAATACGATCTAATATTTGTACGTTTGCGCGTCCAGTGCGCACGGTGGAGAAATCTTTGGCGATCGAATCCATCGTCTTGTCCATGCGCTCCATGGCATCCATTTCAATCGCTTCGGGATCCACCTCGGGCTCGGGCTCTGACGCGCCCTTGCCGCCTTTCGCGCGCGTGATGACGTGCGTGCGGTTCGTACGCGGCTGTGTGCGCGTCGCCGTCGTGCGCGTCGCCGTCGTGCGCGTCAACATCATCATCATGATGCCGTTGCTGATGCGTCAGTGTTTGAGGTTTTAGGTCATCAAAAAACATCATCACAGCGCGACGCGCGAACGCGAAGACGAACGACGAGCACGAAAAAGATGACGACACAGATGATGACGATGCGAATGCGCGCACCGGTGCGCTCGCGTGTACACCCGGCGATGCGACGCGTACGTCAACACAAACATCATCAGCATCGGCATAAAGCTACTCCATCAAACCAAGGCGACGACGAGCTCGCACAAGCCATGGCGAACGCACAAATGGCCCCACCGAACGTGCGCGAAGAAGATTTCACCAATTACTATCGAATCTTGAACGCGCAATCACCCGAAGAGGCGAGCGAGGCGATCGATGCCATGACGCGCGACGGGTCGCTCACCGAAGGCGTCGTCGAAGCCGCGTTGGCAACGTATCAAACCGCGCAATCCAAGGGTGAAGGTCCGGAAATCATCGCCGCGCTCAAGGGATTATTTGAGTATTTATTAGATTGTTATCAACGCGCGAATGTGCCGCCGGCGCTGGGGTTGATTGATGCGTGTGTGAGTGGGTTGAGCGCGCTCGATGACCGAGCGCGAGCCGACGACGCCGCGCAAGACGCCGTCGTGCGCGATGTCTTGCGCGATGCGCAGATGAGCGTGGAGGAATTCTTGGCGAATATTGATATGTTTTTACAGTCTATGACGCAACAAGACGCGCAGTTTGATGCGCAGGTGGCGCAGATGCGGGCAGAGGGCGTGGATGAGGAACGCGAGCAACAGATTGCGCAATTGGTGGATATGCGCGGCGCGGCGAAGGAGCAAATGCTCGTCATTCGCGCCATCTCTCAGCGGTGCTTGATGAGCGCATAGATGATGGGTGGCGTGTTGTCTCTCTCGCTCTCTCGCTCTCGCTCTGTGTGTGTGTGTGTGTATAGTATGTCTTGCGTTGGTATTATTGTTATTATGATCATCATCATCATACTCGCGAAATCCCGCGTCGACGTCCTCATTCCTTGACATGCCACGAGGAGGACGACGACAACGACAACGACACCAAAATCACCACAACAACGACAATATGGGTACAACATCGAGCAAATCACGAACGAATGCGCGTCGCGACGATGCGATGATGCGCGAACGCACGGATGACGCTGACGCCGCGCGCGCTCCGCCGACGCCGACGAGAAAATGCAAAGCCAAGACAAAAGACACATTGTTGAATGCCAAAGACGCGACGACGAAGACGACGAAGACGACGCCGTGTCCGTACGTCGTGGACATTGCGAAACTCTACGCCCACGACGCGCGTCTCGAGCGCGCGGTGTGCGCGGTGGCTATCGTGCGACAATCGATTGGGGAGTTTGTCGAGGATACAAATTTTTGGCTCGCCCGAGCGCTCGCGCGAGACGCGACGAAAAAGTATTCGCGAGACGTGGAATCGCGCGTTCGCGATGCCATCACGGCTCGCGAAACGCAATTGTTCAATTACGTGCAGCAGCAGCACCGTAAGCACACACAGGATGCTGATGACGATACCGACGCCGCGCAGACGATTGACGCAGACGACTCCGCGCCATCGTCTGCGATGTCGCGAGCGATTCGATGCAAGGATGCGCGCACGTTTGCGTCTGGCGTTGAAGACGTCGACGTGCAATACGAATGCGATTTCATGGAGGACTTTGCCAATCGCGCGATGAAGTTGCATGACAAGGCACAAGTGACGTATGAGCGACGATTGGAATCGTGCGTGTACGAACATCAAAAGGCGCGGTTTAAATTGAACGAAGCCGAGGCGCGGTTCGCGCGGTTGGCGAGCAAAGTCGATCGCGGCGCGTCCAAGGCTGATGTCGACGCCGCGCTTCGACGAGACATTTCAGCGACAGATGTGGACATTAACGCCCAGCTCGCGCAGTGCGAACGATTTGAATCCATGCTTCACGCGCGGTGCGAAGAGTACCTGGATTTTTTCGCGCCAGAGCTCGAGCGACTGGTGTACGCGTACGCAGTGGGTAAGATTTCGATGCGCGAGCGCGCAAACGAGGACATGGCGAGCGCAATTACCGGAGCGAACACCCCCGTGCAGACGTTGTTTGCCAAATTTCACGCGATGAAGGAGGCGGACGCGTCGGCGATTGAAGCGCCGCCATCGCCGCCAAAGCTCAAAGCGGTAGCGGTGGTTGATGTCGATGCTGAGGTTGACGAGGACGAATTACAAACGCCAATGAATACGCCCGCTAAAGGGTCCGACGACGACGACGACGACGAATCTATCGAGGAGGGTGAGATTTTGGATGACGAGAAGACGCCGCGTAAAAAACAGCCAAAACAGCCGGAGGCCGCCGCGTTTGTCGCCGCGTAAGCCAAAGCCAATTTGCCACAACATCACGTTTACCACTACTGCTTGATTTTTTCATTTCACTGTGTGATACCAACCACTACTACAAAAGCCGCTACGGTACTAACCTGCTTACAAAACTACTAATACACAGTACTACTACGGTAGACCTATCATCATCATCATCATCTGAACCGTCGCACGAGCGCCAAGCTGAGTGCGCGCGTACACAACGTTTCGGCGTCAATCGGCGGATCGGCGTTCCTGGCGTGCGTAAACGCCGTCGAGTCCGGGGACGTCATATCCGGCACGGTGTTCATTTCAATCACAATCAACTCCCCGGTGTCGGTGTTCACAAAGGCGTCGAGCACGGCGCATCCTTCGACGCCGAGCGCGTGTCCCACGGCGCGCGCGCGTTCCTTTGCCCGCGCGTCAATCGTCGATTGACCGACGACGCGGAGGTCTCCTAACGCTCCCATCAACGTAAACGAGCATTCCATCCAAGGCGCGCGCGAGGCGTCAAAGAACGGTTCAAACACGTACGCGTACGGGAGCGGCGACGCTTGATTTTTTGCAATGTCTTCGGCGTACGCCAACAACTCGCGTTCATCCATCAATCGACGCACGCCGCGCGACGCCCCTTCGGCGATGGGTTTCACCACGAGAGTAGTAGTAGTAGTAGTCATTGTATTGGTGTCTCCTGGTGCTCCTGGTGCTGCTCCTCCTGCTCCACCTCCACTAAAAGAACTCACAATGTCGAGCCATAAACGCTTGGCGCCTTCGACGCGCTCGCGTCCGCCCCATCCTCGTTCATCCGACGCTTTACTCACCAACGCGCTCGCCGGGACCACGCGCTTGGGCAAACACGTCGCGCCGTGGACGGGACGCTGGGCCAACGCCTTGGCCGTTGCCGCCTTATCCATGCACACGCGACTCGCGAGCGGAGATGAGCCGGTGTACGCGACGCCAGAGGACACGCAGAGTTGTTGCAACGCGCCATCCTCGCCCGCGCCGCCGTGCGCGGCGTTAAATATAATCGCACCTTCTCGCGACGCGACGGCGAGCAAGGCGCCAAATCGCGTCGACCTTTGTTCATTATGATGATGCATCATCGTGTCTTGACATGACGACAGCTCGGACGGTTTCACCCAACCGTATTTTTCCAAGTCGGCGCGCACGCGTTTCGAAGGCGCAAACCGACCGGCGTCGGGCGCGCGCGGCGCGTCCCATTGGTCCGGGTCGAGCGCGCTCGCGTACGACAACCTCCACGCCGTGGCATCCGCCAACTGCGATGATGATGCATTATTGGTATTGGTATTATTGTTGCTCAGCACCACGGCGACGACGTCGATGGTTGGGATGCGTTTGAGCGTCAAGTAGACGTGTCGACCGGATCGGCACGATTGCCGACGCTGGGACGACGACCCGCCAAAGACGACGTACACTTTCATCTTGTCTTCTTGTGCTTGTGCTGCGCCTCCTGTGACAGGTGGCGACATCTTCTTCATCCCAGACACGCCCGAACGGTGCATGGAGTTGCGCACGACGTGCTCAATAACGAGTTCGATGGGTAACCCGCATTTGGCGCCGCTCAACAAGAGTCGCTCCAGGGCGAGACGCGTCAGGCGCGGGTCGAGCCGCGTCAACCTAATCCGGTGCCGATCTCTAGTCGTCGTCGTCGTCGTCGTCGTCGTAGCATCATTATCGTCGTCGTCGTCGTCGTCGTCTATGTTGTGTACCAAGTCAATGACATCATCATCATCATCATCATTCGTAGTCGTACGACACGGCTCCAAGACGCCGGCGTACGTCGCGTAGTCGTCGTCAGCGTAGACGTCAGCCTCCTCCAAAAACGCGCGTTCAGCGCAAAGACGCACGCCGTCATTAAATGCACGAGACGACGCTAACGTCTCTGACGACGTCACTGGCTCGAGCGCTACGCACGGGTGTTTCTTCGACCTCGACGTCGCCAACACCGACACGGTAAATTGTGGTGCGGCGAATTCTTCGTCTTCTGCGCGCCTCCTCCTCGTGACGACGATGCGCGCATCGTACGACGACACAGACGACGACGTCGATGCAAGTACATCGCACTGTACGTCTGGGAGCG
>Ga0181598_1000275_pt1 | contig 49361 bp, 43 predicted proteins | sample 041ome_4_FD_153295 | JGI IMG/M metagenome (GOLD analysis project Ga0181598, IMG submission 153295) | Coastal salt marsh microbial communities from the Groves Creek Marsh, Skidaway Island, Georgia - 041404US metaG (spades assembly) | ecosystem: Environmental > Aquatic > Marine > Intertidal zone >... | reverse complement strand
TATGGGCTTTATTGTTCTTGTGGCTAGGGTCGGCACCCTGTTTCTACTCAAATACCTATTCAGAAAAGAGCTTGCCGAGAAACCGGTCATGCCTGAATTCAGTGAGAAGGAAGAAATTGCTGATCCCCGGACCTGGAAAGTTGCCTTGGGGATTCTTGCCGCGATGGTGGTGGGTTTCATTCTCCATGATGATCTGCACTGGGAACCCTGGTTTGTGGCTGCACTGGGACTTACCGCACTGGTATTCCTGGGCAGTAATGTAGAAATGGATGATTATTTTTCTGAAGTGGAAATTACCTTGCTGGTGTTTTTCATGTCCCTGTTTATTTTGATCGGTGGCGTTGAGCATAGTCAGTTTTTGCAATTCATTGGCCAGTTCATTGTGCCGTTCGTGCAGAAAGATTTGCTCACCGCATCAATTATGCTGATGTGGCTGGCGGCAGTACTTTCCGCCATGATAGATAATATTCCTTTTACAGCAGCGATGATTCCCATCATTCTGGGCATGGAAACACAGGGGATTAATGTGGCGCCGCTTTGGTGGGCGCTGGCAGCTGGCGTGGGTATGGGAGGTAATGGTACCCATCTGGGCTCCACAGCCAACGTGTTTATTGTCACTATCAGTGAAAAATTGGCAAAGGATTCTGGCAATCTGGATTATGCCATTACCCCGGCGGTATGGTTTCGAAAGGGCACTTCGGTGATGCTGTTCACGCTGGTGATCTGCTCAGTCATCATGACCCTGTTTTTTGATTTCTTCAGCGCCGCGTTGTAATTTGCCAACCCCGCAGACAATCTCGGTCAAGCTTTCCTGTGCCTCTGGTCAGAGCGCCCGAAGTGTGTAAAATTGTTCGGGTTATACCAAACCAGTTAAAGATACAGGCACTTCAATAACCTGGTTACCAGGTTGGGGGAAAGGGGAATGAAAATCACCACTATCGGGCGTTTCACCGCCACGCTTTTTATATCACTATTATTTCCAATACTATTTCAGCACGGACTTATGGCCGCTGAAAATGCGCCGGCCAGTCCGGATGGTTTGCATATTGATCCGGTTGGCACGGGGCCTTTTTATTACGATACCGCCGAGGGTATTGATATTCGGGTCAGAGTTATTGCCCGAGGTCTGATTCACCCCTGGAGTATTACCTGGCTGCCTGATGGCAGCGCCCTGGTGACAGAAAAAAATGTCGGACGTGTTCGCCGTATTATCAATGACCAATTAATAGAAGAGCCGGTACAGGGCGCCCCCACCGACATCATGGTGAGTAAGTACAAGGGTCTGCTGGATATCACTATTCATCCCGATTTTGCCAATCAACCTTATATCTATATGAGTTATAACAAGAAGTTGCCGGCAGGCAAGGAAGCCATAGCGGTTGCGCGGGGACGCTGGGATGGCAGCAATATCCAGGATACCCGGGATATCTTTGTTGCCCAGGAAGGCACCACTAACGGGGTGCGCCTGTTATTCGGTGCGGACGACATGTTGTACGTCGGAGTCTATGTCACAACAGACAATTCAGACAGTTTTGAAACCATGAGCCATAAAGGCAAAATTCTGCGCTTCACCCCCGAAGGCGATATACCCGATGACAATCCTTTTGTCGGCCGCGAAGGGTTCTTGCCGGAAATTTTCAGTTATGGCCATCGCACGCCTACCGGCATGACGCTTAATCAGGAGACCGGGGATATCTGGAATACCGAGATGGGCCCCAACGGTGGCGATGAAGTGAATCTCGTTGTGCCTGGTGGCAATTACGGTTGGCCTCTGGTCAGTTTTGGCATCTCTTATGGTGGCGGCTGGCATAGTGAAAATTTCCAGATGGAGGGCGCACGTAACCCCATGGCGTTCTGGATGCCGGGTATCTCGGTCACCGGGCTGACCTTTTACACGGGCGATGAGTTTCCGCGCTGGCAGGGTGATCTGTTTGTAGGTGGTATGCAGGAAGGGCAGATCCCTGGTACCGGGCAGCTGCACCGCATTAAATTCAATGAAAACATGGAAGAAATTCGCCGCGAATCACTGCTTTCGGATCTGAGACAGCGCATTCGTGATGTAAAACAGGGACCTGACGGCAGGCTTTACCTGCTTACCGATGAAGATGACGGGGTTCTGTTAAGAATAGAAGCAGTCGCCGACTAACAACATTATTACCGGCTTCCCTTATTGGGGAACCGCGGAATTATGAAACTGGATAATTTTCCAGGTGCCGTTGCGCAGGGCAAGCACCATGCTTACCCGCAGCGGCGTGCCTTCACTCTGACCGCTCGGAACCACTTCCCACATGCCTGAAATGGCCACCAGATTGTTGCCTATCTCGACACTCTCATAGTCCCGGGCGCGGGCAACAGTCTGCCCCGGTGGGTTGCGTCCAACCGGTTCAAAATATAAGGCGACTCCTGCCGGATCGGTTACCAGTGATTGCGATCCGGTTCCCCAGAACAGGGCATCTTCAGAAAACAGACTGGTAACAACTTCCATGTCAGTATTGGTCATGGCATCAAGGAACTGTTCGAATACTGCTGCAGCTTCAACTTCGGCATCACTTTGAGCCTGTAGTGATGCTGGCAGCCCGAATAACAATAGTATGGACGTGATGAAAATTTTCATTGGCTTACCGGTTTAATGTTAGTTTGAAGTTTTTCTGACTGACAGAAAAATTCGCTGGTGATTTTTTTCCTTTAGCGTGATGCAGTCCTTTCAATAGCTGCAGCACTGGTGAAATGGCCGGGTTGTAGTGGAGATCATCAGGTGAGCGGGTACGCATGGCATCCACCTGATCTACCGGCATTACTGCGCGCAATAAGAACTCTTCATCAGACATGCGCTTTGAAAACTGCTTGCGTCTGTCCTTCAGGGTCATGGTGATCGGTTCTTTTTCTATTTCTTTGGTGCGTGGCAGAGACATGATCCGGTCCAGCACATTTTGATCCACTGGTGCCGTGGGGCGTCCAAAACGTCCCAATACATATCGTATTGCCTGATCCGGTATCTGTTCATAGCGGCCGTCACCCATAACATTGAACATGGCCTGGGTAGTAACGATCTGGGGAAATGGGGTAACCATAATGGGGGAGCCCAGTTCTGCCCGGACTCGTTCAACTTCCGCCATAACCTCATCAAACTTGTGCTCCAACTTTAACTCAGCCAGTTGTCTGCGGGTGGTGGTCAATACGCCGCCGGCTACCTGGTGGCGCAGGTAGGAGGCATCGTAGGCCTGAGGTTTACCGACCGCCAGGCCTTCGGCTTTTGCCAGGCCAAAGTAGTAGTCTTCCAGTTGTTTTAGCGCGGTTTCATTAACATCCACAGTGTGGCCGTGGGTTTTCAGATTGGCAATAGTTTGTGTAGCGCAGGGTAATGAAGAGCCATGGGCCAGCGGGCCGATCGCCACATGCAGCGCATTAATACCCAGCTCGGCGCCCACCATGTAGTTGAACTGGGACAGGCCAATGGTGCAATGGGAGTGAAGCTCCAGCGGCAGACTACCGATTTCCTTTTTCACGGCCGGAATCAGGGTACGCGCTCTCTCCGATGTCAGCAGACCTGAAGGATCCTTGATATAGAGCAGGTCAAAGTCACCGGATGCCGCAATCTGTCTGGCGCAGTTGGCATAAAAGGCATCATCGTGGACATCGCTCAGGGTATAGGTCAGCGCCGCCATGTTTTCGGCATCGCCTTCCTCTTTCACAATGCGGGCAACCTGCATCAGGGCATCCATGTCATGCATGGGATCAAGCAGGACAAAGCGGCCGATACCGTTTTTCATCAGGGTTCTGTAGGCCAGCCGCATGAAATCATGATCGGCAGTTTCCCAGGAGATAAAACGAAAACCGGTAGAAATAAATTGTAGCGGTACATTGGGCAGGGCCTGGTGCATCAGACGTATACGTTGCCACGGATCATCCTGGTGATAGCGCACGCCGACCGCCATATGGGTACTGGAAGTAAAGTCGATGGCACGAAAGCCAACCCGTTCCATCAGCGGCGCCGCCTGCATCATCTGGTGCGTGCCCATTCCGGTCATGCTCCACATGCATTGGTTGCCATCGCGGATACTGACATCCACCAGTTTTATATCAGCCATTGGCAAGTTCTCCTGCAGGGGTGGTGTCCAGCATTTGCTTTAAAAAACGCGTATCCACACCGCCTTCTATAAATTCCCCGGTTGCCAGAATGGCCTGATGTAAAACAATGTTGCTTTCAACCCCTTCAAGATGACATAGCGCCAGCGCATGTTGCAGGCGTACTATCGCTTCGGTGCGATCCTCGCCCCAGACAATCAGCTTACCAAGCAGGGAATCATAATAAGGTGGTACCGTGACACCGCTTTCTATATGTGTGTCTATTCTGATACCGGGCCCCGCAGGGAATTGTGCTCTGATTACTTTGCCAGGGCTGGGCTGGAAATCATTCTGGCAGTCTTCAGCGTTGATTCGACACTCAATAGCATGACCATTGAAAATAATATCACTTTGGCTCATGCCCAGAGGTCGACCTTCGGCGACGCGTATTTGTTGGGCAACAAGATCGAGGCCCGTAATAGCCTCAGTAACCGGATGCTCCACCTGGATGCGTGCATTCATTTCCAGAAAATAAAAACTGTTACGCTCGACATCGACCAGAAATTCGACGGTTCCGGCGCCCTGATAGTCGAGGTGTTGAGCAAACGCTACAGCAGCACTTTGCATTTCTTCGCGCAAGTCATCATTAAGACAGGGGGCCGGTGCTTCTTCCACCAGCTTCTGATAGCGTCGTTGGATCGAGCAGTCACGGGTGCCGAGATGGATGACCTGCTTGCCATCGCCCAGTACCTGAACTTCCACATGTCGACCACTGGCGACGAAGCATTCCAGATAGATGCGATCATCATTGAAGGCATTTTCCGCTTCTGCGCGCGCCAGGGTCATGGTTTTTGCCAGATCAGCCACATTATGAACTACCTGCATTCCACGACCACCGCCGCCGCCTACGGCTTTGATAAGTACTGGATAACCAATTTCAGCCGCCAGTGGCTCCGCTTCCTGGGGGGTATTCACCGAACCGCCGGGAACGATAGGCAGATTGGCCGCTACAGCATTTTCACGCGCTTTGAGTTTGTCACCAATAGCATTGAGCTGGGCTACGGTTGGCCCAATAAAAATAATGTTATTGTCTGCGCAGGCCTGGGCAAGCGCAGCATTTTCCGAAAGAAAGCCATAGCCCGGATGAATAGCATCAGCCCCGGTCTGCAATGCTGCCTGTAGCACAGCGTTTACATTCAGATAACTTTGCAGGGAAGGAGGTGGACCAATTTTGATTACCTGATCTGCCATACGGGCAGGGACAGAATCCAGGTCAGCTGCCGATGCCGCCAGCACAGTTTCAATACCCAGAGTCTGACAGGTTCGAATTATACGAACCGCAATTTCACCGCGGTTCGCTATGAGTAAACGGTTAATCGAGTTCACGGCAGCCATCAAGAGGGTCTGACTCGCATTAACAGTTGCCCTTTTTCAACAAACTGCGCATCTGTAACAAGAATTTCAACGATCTCACCGTTGAGACCGGCAGGAATAGAGTTCATCAGTTTCATCACTTCAATGATGGCAATGACACTGTCCTCATTAACATTGGAACCAATTTCGACGAAGGGATCGGCGCCGGGTTTCGGCGCATTGTAGAAAGTGCCTACCATGGGCGCACGAATATCCAGCAGACCTTCTTCAGTGGCAGCCGTTTCAATGGTGGCGTTCCCGTCGATGCTTGCAACAGTGCTGGTGACTGCCGACTTGTCGCTTGCCACGGTGTTCATTTGCTGCGTCCAGCCTTCTTCATCCTGCTGTAATTTAAGGGTGAAGTGCTCGGTTTCCAGAGTCAATTCCCTGTAATCAGTTTCTTCCAGTAAGCGCAGAATTTCCTGTACATCTTTGTGACTTAAACTCATTTACTTTTATTGTCCTTGATTAATTGGGAACCCATTACGTTGAAAATATGGTCGTAGGCTTTAGCTGCAGGTTTGGCCACAGGTGCCTTGTCTTTTGTTGCCCAAACGGTTTCCGGACGACTCTGGAGTAGCAATACACTGTTATTTTCATTACCGGCGCTGTCATGGGATATAGCCCATTCAATATCCTGAGCGCAGCCATAGTGTTTTTCCACGCGACGGGCGATTTCAGTCAGCTCCCTGATTTCCTCATTACTGAGACAGGAAATCACCTGGCGTTCTTCCTCCACTGGCCTTTCAATAATACCGCCTTTCTCATCAGGAAGGTGCTCGATAGCCTTGGGTGCAATATTTTTGCCGGTAATTTCACTGGTGATCTTGTTGACCACAAATTTGTCCGGAGTTACCTCGCCGCTGACGATGCTGGAACCCAGTCCCCAACTGCCTTCAATCGTAACAACAGATTTGTCTCCGCTGGTGGGGCTGCGGGTAAACATGACTCCAGAGCAACGCGAGTTCACCATGGTCTGCACGACGACGGCCATGGCCAGATCTTCCTCGGGAATATTAAGCCGCAGGCGATAGGCAACAGACTCGGGGTTGTAAAGACTGGCCCAGCAGCGGCGCACGGCATCCAGCAGTTGCGCTTCGCCTTTTTGCCATAAGTAGGTGTCCTGTAGTCCGGCAAAACTGGCCTCTTCACTGTCTTCACTGGTCGCGCTGGAACGAACGGCTACCGGGATATTATCACCTAGGCCGCGATAGGCATCAGTAATGACTTGAGCCAGGGATTCCGGTGGTGGAGATTTTTCTACCAGGGCGCGCATGTCACTGGTGACGCTGTTCAGTGTCGTCACATCATCTGGATCCAGCGCAACTATTTTTTGGCGAATACCATATTCCGCATCAATGATGTCCAGATAGGCTTTAAACGCCTCGGTAGTAATCACATAACCATTCGGTACGTTGATACCGGCACTACATAATTCGCCCAGGCTGCCGCCTTTGCCGCCAACGAGAGGGCGGTCGGCAAGGGATAGGTCCTTAAACCAAAGAATGGAATTCTGAGTATCTTGTGTCATCTTTTTTATATTTTTTCTGGATGTAAATGGAATTTGCTTCAGTCGAAAAAGAACCAAATAATATTGTCTACATTAGAACAAAGTTACCTCTATTAAACAAAAAATTTAATAGCCCTCCCGGGTTTATAGTGGCTTTCACCTGTTTATTCGTAAGGGTAAAGGCGCATTGTGCTTTTGCCGCTGCATGGTCAGCAGGTTTCGGCAACGCACCTGGCACTCATGAATATCCACCGGTTTAACAAGAAAGTCTGTGGCGCCTGCTTCCAGCGCGTTATACAGTGCTTCCCTGTCTTCCAGTGCGGTTATGATGATGGGGATATCGTTGAATTGGCCGGCAGCACGAACTTTCTCTATAAATTGTACGCCATCCATGGCCGGCATTTGATAGTCGGTTAAAATCAGATCAGGTTTGCTTGTTTCCGGGGCTTGCAGTGCGGAAATCGCATTATCGAAGGACATGACCTAAATCTGCTCATCAATGGTCCTGGCAATGCTCTCCATTATGATGCGGCTGGTAGCCTGGTCATCGATGATGAAAACTATATTTTTTCGTTTTCCTCACTATGGACTTGGTTCATGGGTGTTGTCTCAGAGGCCAGATTTACCTGTCGTGCTTATTTCTCAATTGCGTCCATGCAACGCCTTATTTAATGAAAGATTCACTGAAAATCATCAGGTTAACTATTGATTATTGGTATGCGTCTGACTCTCAATCCGCAGTTAAGCTGAGTTTGATCCGCAGCTTCAGACACTGCTGACGAAACATGCATGAAGCTCTGCGTAATTTACCACAGACGCTTCATACATGAGTGCTTAAAGGCAACAAATTTGACGACAGGTTTAACTGTCAAGAATAGTGACTGTACCAGTATCCCCATCAACTCTGATTTTTTGACCGTCCTTAATGCGCTTGGTGGCTGATCCGGTGCCTACTACCGCTGGCATGCCGTATTCCCTGGCGACAATTGCCATGTGGGACATGGTGCCGCCTATATCTGATACGGCTGCACTGATTTTGCTGAACAGCGGGCTCCAGCTGGGGTGGGTAATGGGACATACCAGAATATCGCCTTCGTTGATTGAGCCGAATTCATTGATACTGCGCAGAACTCGAGCAACGCCCTCGACAACACCGGGGGAGGCTGCATAGCCAATTATTTCATTTTCGTTCTGTATCGCAGGTGCCGCCCAGTTATTCAGGGTTTCTTTCGTGATACCCCAGAGCATCTGCAGGGCAGGGTCTTCAATATTGTCCGGCATTGGCCCGATGGCGGGTGGTGCCTGCCACTCCTTCAATACTTCAAGCATGCGGCGGCGTTCGGTAATGATGGGGGGCCAGTAACCCTGATTGACCGGTCTGGAGCCAGCAGCCCAGCTGTTCATCAGGTTGCCTAGAGTGAGGTTAACCTCGGTATGATGCATATGGAAGATATCGTCGCTTTTTTCAATAATGCCATGCATGGCAAGTAAATCACCGAATTCACGGATCTTGTTGAAAAAGCTGGTGGTCAACCAGTGCTCACAGTAGAACTTGTGATCTTCCACATAGGGAAACACCAGATGGCTTACTCCCAGCATCTGGTCGAAAGCTGCTCTTTCCTCATCAGTGTTTAAAAGATCACGGTATTCAGTAATGATGCGTTCGCGCTCTGCTTTTAACTGTTCGGTTGGACGTTCCAGGTTATCACCCTGTTTTACCAGTTCAATATAGTGTGGCAGGGCGGACAGTGGTACTGTCAGGTCATCATTCCAGCTGCGCTCAAAATGATAGAAGCCATCCCCAATACTGATGTTGAACCAGGGGTCTCTTGATTCAGCAAGGGCATCAAGCCACTCTTTACCGGCGTCGCCCTTTGCTTTTACCGCAGGCAGGATGACATCCGGATTGCCGTCAGTAGTAAAGACCTCATCGATACCCAGTTTTACCGCCAGTTTGGCCAGTTTCTTGAGTTCGTCATCGGGCCGGAACATGAGTACATCGATACCGGCGACCATGCGCGCTACTGTTTGATCGGTAATTTCAGGAAAGGCCTGTTTGCAGAACTGGAAAAAAACAACGTAAGCCCCGTATCCCAACATCAACATTTCGAAATGGTGGTTCCACATGATGGAATATTTTTCCAGCACGTCGTTGTAGGTTTCGCGCAGGTAGTGATTCTGGGAAATCCCTTTGGCTTCCTTGACCACTGCTTCATCTTCAAATTCTGGTAGCTCGGGGATTTCTATGGCATTCATATCCTTGATGAGCTGGCCCATACGTTTTTCCCATTGGCCATAGATTTCATTCCAGTTTTCGTAATAGTGCCCAGCCCGTTCCTGGAAAATGCTCAGTCGATGTTGAATTTCTTCCGGGTCGGTAGCGGTATTGGCCGTAATATAGATGCGTCCATTGATGCAGCGATAGTCAACCCCTTTGCCGGTAGGGAAGGCAAAGACCCGATTCACAAAAGCGCCCATGGCATGATAGGCGGACTCGGCAGTAATCATGTCAAAGGCTGACATGGGCTCGGAGAAATGCATGGAGTTATAGAACCAGAAACGTTCATCATCCTCCGGTTGCACATGGGTGTAGTAGGGGTACATTTCAGCCCAGTTCTCAGCGCCCGGGGCATCTTCTATTTCGCTTGGCATGGGAAAAGGGCTTTTCTTTTCGCTCATCGTTCAGACTCCGCAATCAACAAGACTAGTTATTCAATTTAACCTTACTTTTTTTATTGGTTTATTTATCGGATGGGTAAATATAAAGGAAGCTAATCATCGCCTTTCTGGCCAAAAAATGGAAGAGCAAGGGGTTGGAAGGTATTGAATGGGAAAACGGGAAACAGGACGAAGAATTAAAAGAAAATAGATAAAAGTCAGTTTCGGCGCCAGAATCAATTGTCAGTTGTTCAGCCCGGCTTAGTCCTGATCAGCTCGGGTACTATTGCCTTTTCTATAGATATCAAGAATATGGTCGAATGCTTCCTTGAGTGTGAGTTCGCGAAAGTCGGTAAATTCTCCGGCATCCATGAAGACCCCATGTTCCTGACATACCTCATACTGGATGTGAGGCTGTTTGGGATCATTCACCGACTCCATGGTTTTGTCGCAACGCGGGCAATCAATTTTAGTGATTTCATTATAAATCTGACCGAGATAGGCATCGCCATCATCCAGGGTAACGGAGTTCCATTCATCCTTGACCTTTACCGCTTCTCCCTGATCAAACCAAAGGCCGGCACAACGCTCACATTTATCAATCATGACTTCGCCTGATTGGGTGAGTACTTTTTGCTCTTTCATGTCGGCGTAACATTTGGGACAACGCACGTTTTTAAATCTCCATGATTCCAGATAACTATTGTGACTAAAGTGTATAGCGAGAGGATGTAATTTGCTATTTGGAGTGTTCCTGATAAAGATAATCCCGGGTTATCGGTACGACCCCATGCTGTTTCGCCAGCTGACACTGGAATACCACTAAATTGGCAAATTCAAAACTCATATCACAAACCGCCAGATAGAATTCCCACATACGGTAAAAAGACTCATCCTTGAGCCCCACTATTTCATCCTTATGTGCCTCAAACCGCTCCAGCCATGCTCTTAGCGTCCAGGCATAATGCATGCGCCAGATTTCCACGTCGGTCAGCATCAAGCGACTTTTTTCAATGCCGATGGCGGTTTCTGAAAGACTGGGGATTCTGCCACCGGGGAAAATATAACGATTGATCCAGGGATTGGTTTCCAGGGGAACGGTTTTATTGCCAATGGTATGAATGAGCGCGGCCCCCTTGTCATCAAGCATGTCATTAACGCGGCTGAAATAGACCGGTAGCGCAGCAACACTGACATGTTCCAACATGCCAACGCTGAGTATTCGATCATATTTTCCCTGATGCTCGCGGTAATCGGATAACAGGAATGTGGTTTTGTCAGAAAGACCACGGGCTTGTGCTTCATCCGTGGCAACCCGCAGTTGTTCCTTTGACAGGGTGATGCCCGTAACATGGACATCATGATGACTGGCCAGGTGAAAGGCCAGACTGCCCCAGCCACAGCCAATATCGAGAACTGTCATGCCTGGTTTGAGCAATAATTTACTGGCGATGTGCCTGGCCTTGTTAAGTTGTGCCTGTTCAATACTGTCGTTCTGGTCGCGAAAATAGGCGCAGGAATAATACATTTCCTTATCCAGAAACATGCGGAAAATGGTTTCTTCGGTATCATAATGGTGGGCAATATTGCGATAACTGCGGGTGATATGGTTGAACTGCTGGTACAACTTGACCAGTGGCGTATACCACTTGATGACGCCTTTTGGCGAAAAATTGGTGCGCAGTAAACCAAGAAGAATACGCAGATCCTGGTCACCTGTGTCCCAGCCACCCTCCATATAGGTCTGACCGAGTTCAAATTCCCAGTCTCTTGCTATCCGTTTGATTGCCTTCTCATTGCGAATAAACCAGTCAGCTTCAATGCCGGATTGTCCAAAGCGGTGATGGCTTCCATCGGGTAAGTGCAGGTTAAGGATTCCTTGCTTCACATTATTTTTTAGCAACTTCAGGTACATCTATATATTCCCCGTCAGACAGTTAATTTTTTATGAAACAATAGCATCAGAATCATGAAAGAAGGCCTTGCGTGCACAGAACAGTCCGGCAAGAGCGAAAAAAGCCTGCACTATATGGTTTATCTCAGCCTGCAGACTCGGTGCTCCAAGTTCAGCCATAAAGGGCATGCCAATCCAGTAAGGAAGGTAATAACCCAGCAACAACACCAGACTTATCCACCAGGTCAGAGGCTGGCGGACTTTCTCGTTGGCAAAAAACAGGTAAAGCACTATTACGATGGTAGCGATATCCCCGCAGGCTTCGCGTAGCGCGTGATACCAGGAATGGGCCTGGCCGCCACCAAAATCACTTTGTACAAGATATGCCGGATCCCCGATATGGGTAAAGGTTGCCAGCAGGCTGGTCAAGCCATAACAAAAACCGAACACAAGCATGGCTCTAGCAATATTTAATTGGCTAATCATGAATAATTTCCTTTTATGCGTTTTCGTCACAAAGAGAATTGTCCGGGTTTTAACTTTTTGGGTTTTTGTATAGGTCTCTTTGTTTTTTGCTTTTTATTTATCGTGACAGGTAGCGAGGTCATCAGATGTGTGCTGTTATTAAAAAAACACCACTGTTAAACTTTGTTAACTAAACAACTGGTATAGTATTTTTTCAATTCTTCAATTTCAAATACTTATGGCAAAACTTATCAAGCAGCCCCTGCTGCATTTTTTGGTCGCAGGAATACTTATTTTTGCAGGCTACCAATGGTCAGCACCAGCTGTGTCGGATATTGAAAACCTTGAAAAGGTTATTCCGGTAGACAGGCTTGCCCTGTTAAATTTTATGCAGTTCAGAGCGCAGGCCTTTCAACCGGAATTATTCAGTGAACAGCTTGATGCCATGAGCGAATCTGACCTGGAAAAACTGATTGATGACTTTGTGCGCGAAGAAGCCCTTTACCGGGAAGCCTTGGCCCTGGGGATGGATCAGGGAGACTATATTATTCGCCAGCGTCTGGTACAAAAAGTAGAGTTTCTGCTGGAAAATATGGTGAACCAGTCGCTGGTTCCCGATGATGCTGTAATAGCCTCCTGGTTTGATGAAAGGAGAAGCGATTATCAGATAGATGCGGTCTATACCTTCACCCATATATTCTTTGACGCCGGTGAGCGTGGCCAGGAACAGGCGCAACAGGATGCCTTGAGTTTGTTAAACAGCGCGAACATTGGCGATATTGCCTTTAATGATGCTTCGCAGTACGGCGACCGTTATCCCTTTCTGCAAAATTATGTAGAACGTACCCGTGATTTTGTCGTGAATAATTTCACTGAAGACTTTGTCGCCCGGCTTGATACTTTGGCTCCCTCTGATCAGGATTGGGCCGGCCCTTTTGAATCCCGCTATGGTTTTCATCTGGTGATGCTGCGCAGCAAAACAGACCCCTATATTCCAGCATTCGAAGAAATAAGAGAGCGGGTGCTGGATGACTGGCGCTTTGAGTCTGTGCTGCAAAATCGCAGAGAGGCCGAGCAACAGGTTATTGATGCCTATGAGGTCAGGCTGGACTTGCAGGCGGGCCAGTGACAATGAAGCTGAGGTTTTTTTCGACTTTCCTGCTGGCGCTTGCACTTTTCGCACCTGCGCTGTTTGCCCATGATGCACGACCAGTAGTGGTCACTATCACTGAACAACTCCCTGCCGCTTACCAGTTTTCCATCAGGGTACCGGATACTGTTGAAGCCAATAATCAACCCGCGCTTGCCTGGCCAGTCGGTTGCATGGAACAAAACAGGGTAAGCCGCCCTGAGGGGAGCAATGGCACAGTACTCTGTGATTTGTCGCTTGCAGGCAACCTGATCACGCTGGACTATCCCTTTTATAATCCATCGTTGGCGACTTTTTATCGCCTGACGACTTTGGCAGGTGACAATATAACTGCCATGTTAACGCCGACAAGTCCTGACTGGAATATTCCGGTCAAGGCCACAAGGGGAAATATTGCTTTGGAGTATCTTGCTCTGGGTGTTGAGCACATTATTGGCGGACTGGATCATTTATTATTTGTATTGGGGCTGCTGATTATTGCCGCTACCCTGAAAAGAATACTGTGGACGGTGACAGGATTTACCATTGCCCATTCCATTACCTTGTCATTGTCCTCACTTGGGTTGATTAGTATTCCCATCGTTCCGGTAGAAGCTGTTATCGCTCTTTCCATTGTTTTTCTGGCCTTTGAAATTAGTCGGGAACACACTGATAGCCTGACTTATCATTATCCCATTATCATTTCATTTGGTTTTGGCTTATTGCATGGATTGGGTTTTGCCAGTGCTCTCGGTGAGATTGGTCTGGTGCAGAATGAAATAGTTATTTCCCTGTTGTTTTTTAATCTTGGGGTAGAAGCAGGGCAGCTTGCATTTATTTTTCTGGTAAGCATTTTGTTTTTTGCTATTAGACGAGTCACAAAGAATTTAACTTTGAATGAATATGCCATAAAAGATTTAATGACACGTCAACGTATGGATCTTATTGCGGCCTATGTTATTGGTATACCATCATCCTACTGGCTAATCGATCGAGTGGCTCAATTTTTATTGATATAAGTGGATAGGTAGGAAGACACCTTGATTAAAAACGCTCTACTTCAATCCTGGCTAATTTTTTAACTGTACTTTGACGAAATTTGATCGCTGAATAAGCGGGGGAAATACTATAAAAACTTTTGCTGAGAAAATTGCTTTTATTACCGGAGGCGGATCCGGAATTGGTCTTGGTATGGCGAAAGCTTTTGCCGAACGAGGTATGTCTCTTGCCCTTGCTGATATTGACCAGGCCAAGCTTGAATTGGTGCGGGAAGAACTGGAATCTCTTGGCGCGCAAGTAAGAATTTATCCCCTGGATGTTGCCGACAGGGACGCTGTGTGTGAGGCAGTAAATGATGCCAAAAGATTTTTTGGTGCCATTAATATCGTCTGCGCCAATGCCGGTGTTGCCGGCAATATGGGGCCTCTTGAAAATGCCAGTGTTTCGGATTGGGACTGGGTAATTGACGTGAATATGAAAGGGGTTGCCTATGTCGTTCAGGCCTGCCTGCCCCATCTGCTGGAAAATCCTGACAATGCCCATGTAGTCATTACCAGTTCCATCAGTGGTTTGAGAGTCTATGAGCCAAGCCGCGGGCAGGGCATGTACAACATGTGCAAATATGGTCTTATCGGATTGGCCGAAGCCCTGAAAGTGGATATGCAGCCCTATGGTGTCGGGGTGTCTGTGTTATGCCCCGGCGTCGTCAATACCAATCTTTCCCATTCCGGGCTCAACCGGCCGGAAAAATATGGCGGAGCGCTGGCGGCGAATAATGATCATGAGCTGGCTAATGCGGCAGCCTCGGGAACCGACCCCCTGCAGTTTGGTCGTTGGGTAGTGAAAGCAATCGAGCAAAATTTGTTTTACGTGATTACTCATCCTGTTGATCGAGAGCTGGTGGAAAAACGCCATTCAAAAATCATCGAAGCGTTCGAAAATAGTAGTCAGCTAACCAGCCAGGAATAGTCTTCGAATTTATTCCAGTCCTGCCAAGGCATTTTTAATTAGCGACTCAATATCGCCATCATCATGAAATCCGGCGGCTTTCGCCCTTGGCAGTATCAGCGGCGGGTAGCTGCCAAAATTCTCTTCCACCCACGGGTCCGGGGCATAGTGAATTAATGACTGAACATCATGCTGCGGAAATAACTCGCCTATTCTTGCAACCAGATCCTCGATTGTCACATGCAGAGCTGGCAGGGTATAGGTGTTTGCTGTCCGTGAACCGTTTTTACTTACAGTTGTAGCCAGCGATACAGCATGAAGCAGATTCTCAATGCAGCAGGTGACGGACATAAGCCAGCTTCTGGCGCTGGCTGAGACCGGACAGGTAAATGGTTCTCCATAGCTCAGGCAGCGAATCAGGTCGCTGAAAAAGATTGAAACCGCCCCATTGGGTTCCGTTGGCCTTGCCACTATGCCGGGAAGTCTTACCGAGCAGCCTCCAAGCCAGCCGCGCCTGACATAATCATTCAGCAGGACTTCTCCAATGACTTTCTGCGCTCCATAACTGAGGTTGGGAGTGGGCAGGGTATCGTCATTCACTTCTGCGACGGCGGGTTTGCCATACACGGCAATAGAACTGGCAAAGATGACGGTCGGGGTATTTCCCTGCTGCTTCAGCTTTTCCAGCAAAGCCATGGTGCCATGGATGTTGGCATCCACGCCTAGCGCGTAATTTGATTCCGCCAGCCCACTGGGCACACTGGCAAGATGAAAAGCCAGATCCACTGGCTCATCCATGGCTTGTGCCAGTAATGCTTCATCGGCGAAGCTACCTTGTATACATTTGATGACTGGACTGGAAGGGATCTGATCCAGCTTCAGATCCATGACACTCAGCCTGTCGGGGTTTAGCTCGCCACCCGCATGGAGTAACTGCCGGGTAAGATGTCTGCCAATAAAACCATTGGCGCCGGTAACCAGGATATGCATTTTGAAAATTCCTTAATTCTGATTATTCGACATTGGCCTGGGCCGCGGCTATTCGGGCGATGGGAATACGGTAGGGACTGCAACTGACATAATCCAGACCCAGCTTGTGACAATACTTGATAGAGCGCGGATCACCGCCATGTTCGCCACAAATTCCATACTTGATGCCTTTCTTTTTGCGTTTTGAATCCTTGATAGCCATTTTCATCAGCTTGCCAATGGCGCGCTGGTCGAGAGAGACAAATGGATCCATCTCGATAATTTTATTGGTCAGGTAAGCAGGAATAAATTTCGCCGCATCGTCGCGGGAAAAACCGTAAGTCATTTGCGTCAGATCATTGGTGCCGAAACTCATGAACTCCACATCATTGGCAAGTCGATCGGCGCCCAGGCAGGCGCGGGGAGTCTCCATCATGGTGCCGATTTTGTAACGAATAGACAGACTTTTTTCCTTCATCACTGACTGAATACCGCGGTCGATGATTTCACTGATCATGCGGATTTCGCGTACATTCACCACCAGTGGAATCATGATTTCCGGCAGCGGATGACAGCCCTGTTCCTTCGCGGCGAGCGCGGCACTGATGATTGCACGCACCTGCATCTCGGTAATCTCCGGGTGCACAATGGACAGACGGCAGCCGCGCAGTCCCAGCATAGGGTTCACTTCTGCCAGATCCCTGATGGCATTTTTAATCAGCTCCAGCGGCTTGTTGATATGGGCACTCAGGGCAGCGATATCGTCTTCCGTATGCGGCAGGAATTCATGTAGTGGGGGATCCAGCAGGCGAATGGTGATGGGCTTACCGTCCATGATGCGAAACAGTTCCAGAAAATCGTCATGCTGAAATTTTTCCAGCTGTACCAGATAAGATTCCCGTTCCTCGCGGGTTTCCGACAGAATCATGCCGCGCATCACATCGATGCGCTCTGCCGCAAAGAACATATGTTCGGTCCGGCACAGACCAATTCCTTCCGCGCCCAATTCCAGAGCCTTGGCAGCATCTTCCGGTGTTTCCGCATTGGCACGTACGCTGAGCTTGCGGTACTTGTCTGCCCAGTTCAGCAGGGTCTGGAAATCATCGCTGGAAGACGCCGCGATTTTAGGTATATCGCCAAGCATGACTTCACCGGCAAGACCGTCCAGGGTGATGATATCTCCACGCTTGATAATCTGGCCTGATGCTGTGGTAGCTGTGCCCGCTGCAGTATCAATGGTGAGTTTGTTGCAGCCGGTAATAGCGCAGACTCCCATGCCTCTGGCGACCACTGCGGCATGGGAAGTCATACCACCGAGCTCGGTGAGGATGCCCTCGGCAACCTTCATGCCATGGATATCTTCCGGTGTGGTTTCCCGTCTCACCAGTATTACCTTGTCGCCTTTAGCGGCTTCCTGCACTGCCTCGTCCGCAGAAAAGACCACGGCCCCGGTAGCACCACCGGGACTGGCGGGCAGGCCACTGGCAATAATGTCTTTCTTGCCCTGTGGGTCGACCATGGGATGAAGAAAAGCTTCCACATGTTCCGGTGATACTCTGAGCAGGGCTTCCTTATCAGTTATCAGCCCTTCCTTGACCATCTCTACGGCAATCTTGACGGAAGCACGTCCCGTGCGTTTACCACTGCGCGTTTGCAGAATATAAAAACGCCCTTCCTGAATGGTGAACTCAATGTCCTGCATATCCCGGTAGTGGTTTTCCAGCAGTAACTGGGTGTCAAACAGTTGCTGGTATACATCGGGCATTTGATCTTTTAGGGCATCAATGGGCAGGGGAGTGCGGATTCCGGACACCACATCCTCGCCAGCGGCGTTGAAAAGGAACTCGCCAAAAAACAGTTTCTCACCGTTGGACGGGTTCCGGGTAAACGCGACACCGGAACCGGAATCATCACCAAAATTGCCATAAACCATGGACTGGATATTGACCGCGGTGCCCAGTGATTCAGGGATATTATTCATTTCCCTATAGACGTTGGCGCGGGGTGTATGCCAGGACTGGAACACCGCTTCCACAGCCAGTAACAATTGCCGGAAGGGATCCTGGGGCAGGTCCACCAGCTGCTTGAAATGGTCGATAACCCGCTGCCAGTCCTCGGCTTCCATCTCGATATCCAGCGACTTGTTGTTTTCCTTTTTGTAGTCATCAATGGCCTGTTCAAATTGTGCCCCGTCCACTCCAAGTACCACATTGGCAAACATCTGGATGAAGCGACGGTAGCAGTCATAGGCAAAGCGCGGGTTCCCTGTTTTACGCGCCAGGCCTTCGACGATGTCATCGTTAAGACCAAGATTGAGTACCGTATCCATCATTCCCGGCATGGACACTGGTGCCCCGGAGCGCACTGACAGTAACAAGGGATTGTCGGGATCACCGAAATGGGAGCCCATTTTTTGTTCTACAAGATCCAGCGCAACACGGTATTCCTGTTCCAGTCGGTTTGGTAACTTGTTGCCGTTGGCAAAAAATTCGCGGCAGGTATCGGTGGTAATAATAAAACCAAAAGGCACAGGCAGGCCGAGGTTGGTCATCTCGCAGAGATTGGCACCCTTGCCGCCCAGCAAGTCCTGATCGTCCTTGTGGCCTTCATTAAAAAGATAAACACGCTTAGCCATACAACATTCCGCTTGGTTTCAGGTAGAGATAATTTCAGGTGAACAGGAAGAGCATATCAGATCATGACCCGGCATTTCTCACGCCAGTGGATGGTAAAACCCGACGTGGAAAATATACAGGCAATGGTCTCTGCTTCCTGAAAAACGCATGCAAATTTCCATTCAGGGATTAATCACGGTTCGAAACCCGATATGAGAAGTGCCGAGACCTTTTCCCTGCGCCTGTCTGGCTTCCGGTCGGTAACGCATGCAGTAATTGGGCGCGCACAGATAAGAGCCGCCTTTGATAACGGCTACCGGCTCACCGGGCTGATTTGGATCATAGCCTTGCGGATATTTTTCCTTGTCGAGGAAGGCATGGCTTGAAAACCAGGGCGTTTCAGTCCATTCCCAGACGTTTCCGATAAGGTCATAAAGACCGAATTCATTGGCGCTATAGCAGCCCACCGGTGCGGTGCCGACAAAACCGTCCTGAGTGTCATGCTGAAAAGGGAACAGGCCCTGCCAGGTATTGGACTGGTAAGTGCCTGCCAGGTCCCGGCGCAGACTGCTTTGCGCGGCAAATTCAAACTGGGCCTCTGTTGGCAGAGCATGGCCTGCCCATTGCGCATATGCCTGCGCATCTTCATAGGCGATATGCACCACTGGATGATTTTCCCTGCCGTGAATACTCGAGCCGGGACCTTCCGGTTGTTGCCAGTTGGCATCGGCCATGAATTGCCACCAGCTGGCAAAGGGGTTCACCGGCTCATCACTGACATGGGGGGCAAACACCGCAGAACCGGGAATCAGTTCACCATTGGCAGGATTCTCAATCCCCCTTTCAGCCAGCGTGAGGTAGTTGGTAGCACTGACAAATTCAGCAAACTGGGCGTTGGTGACTTCATGTTGTCCGATCCAGAAGCCTGCCACCGAAGTTTCAAAGGCCGGGCCTTCTTCAAAATAAGTGCCTTCAGCACCCATGATAAAATTTCCCCCCGGAACCCAGACCATGCCGGGATAGGGAGAGTCGGTAACCGGGATGTCGCTACATTGCAGAGCGAGGACATCGAGATCATTGCCGGGTCGCGGAAGGGTAGCGGCTCCCCAGCCGAGAACGGCAAGGATTCCTGCACCGCCGACAGCCAGACCAATAAAGAGTCCTTTATTCCGGGTAGACATAAATTAAACCGTTTTCCTCTTCATAACGTTCCCAGTTCTCAATCATTTGTGCCAGCTTGTCTGGTAATTCCGTACCCAGATCGATCTGTTCATTGGGATCTTCGGCTAGATTGAAAAGCATCCAATGGGCGTCCTCGCGGGCAGCAAGGTCCCAGACAATTTTCCAGTCACCCTGACGCACGGCGCGATGGCCATTAAGTTCCCAGCCGACGATTTCCTCTTCAGAATGGACCTCATCCACTTCGCCGGTAATCATCGGCAGCAGTGATTTTCCTTTTATCGGTAGAATATCCCTGCCATTAAAAGACGTACCCGGGTGCTGAGTGCCAGCCAGGGCAAGAAAGGTAGGCATAACGTCCATGACCGTTCCAAAACCATCGGCCTGGGTACCGCCATCAATCATGGAGGGGTAGTGAACAAATGCCGGTACATGAATCCCCCCTTCAAAAGCCGTGGCTTTGTGACGACGAAATCGGGTTTCACTCACTGTTGCCCAGTTGCGCCCATACATTACGTAGGAAGTCGGGCTACCGAGATTGTCGACGGTCTGATCATAATATTCTGGCGTGATGACATTCTGAAAACGCGGGCTCAAGTCGAGACGACTGGATTCAGCACCATTGTCAGACATGAACATGATGAACGTATTGTCGTATTGTCCTGTTTCTTTCAGGTAGTTAATTACCTGGCCAACATAGGTATCCAGTTCGCTGACCATGGCAGCATAGACTTCCATACGTTTGGCAGACAGGGCTTTTTCCTCATCACTTTGTTCGTCCCAGCGGGGCGAAAAAACCTCCAGCGGCATGGGTTCAGCATCCGCAGGAATATGACCCAGTGCCTGCATACTGGCGAAACGTCGCTGGTAGATGGTTTCATAACCTTCATCATAAGTGCCTTTAAATCGCGCGATGATATCCGCAGGTGCCTGCAGGGGCCAGTGCGGTGCGGTGTAGGCAAGATAGGCAAAGAACGGTTTATTTTCATCCCGGTCTTCCTCAATGTACTCAATCATTTTCTGTGTGTAATCTCGGGTGGTATACCAGTCATCATCCACCTGAACCAATTCATCGCCATCACGATAATTGGCATTTTGCGGACCACGCCAGTCCCAGGGGCCCAGATGGGCTGCACCATCCAGGGAAACGAAGTTTTTCTTGAAACCGCGGGCATGGGCACCATTTTCCACATCAGAACCCAGATGCCATTTACCGGTCATATAGGTGTTATAACCGGCATCGGTCATCAGTTCCGCCAGGCTGGCCACGCGAAAACTCAGATAGCCCAGATAGTTGGGCTGATTCATGTGTCGGGGATTGGAAGGTGCGCTCTGAACACCGACACCTGCCATATGATTATCAGTACCGGACATCAGCATGGAGCGGGTGGGGCCACAAGTCAGGCTGCTGAAAAAGTCTGTCAGCAGCATTCCGTTGGCTGCCAGCGCATCAATGTTTGGTGTCGGTATTTCGCTGCCATAGAAACCAAGGTCGGCATACCCCAGATCATCAGCAACAATGAGCAGAATGTTGGGCCGCGTATCAACTGATACTTCAGTAGCTTCTGATACGTTCTGTTCCCCACTGCACGCCTGTAATAACAGAAAAGTCAGGATACAAAAGAGATGGTGGCGTAAGGTGATTGGCATAGTTACCCCTATGTGACTAATTAGCATCTTTTAATTTTTTTTCGTGTTATCTGCTGGTGAGTTTTTCAAGTTACTCTCAACAACTGAATAGCAGGCTGATGGATTTGCTGCACACGCCGGGAATTTTTCTTCAGCGCCTGGTGCCTCGCTGGCAGCCTGAACATATAGTGCGCTTAATACTACTTAGATAGATAACGGAAGGCAAAATAGCCGCCGCCTTTACCCCCGCTCAGGAATTACCTAGCATGCCTTGAAAATCCTTCAGATACCGTCTACCTTCTCACTCTGTTAATCACTTCCCAGATCCTGTCATGACTGATATTTCTAATTCTCCGAATACATTTGCTGATCAATCCCCGCTTGAAACAGGTTCGGACAATACTATCCTTGGCCACCCCCGTGGTCTGATAATACTTTTTTTTACCGAGATGTGGGAACGCTTTTCCTATTACGGCATGCGTGGGCTGCTTATCCTGTATCTCACCCAGCATTTTCTGTTTTCAGATGAACGCTCCACGGTGCTTTATGGTGCCTACACCGCACTGGTTTATGTCATGACCATTATTGGCGGTACGCTGGCAGACCGATACCTGGGCTCGAGAAAGGCGGTCACCTTTGGTGCCATTCTGCTGGTGCTTGGCCATTTTGGAATGGCTTTTGAAGGCAGCGGTTCACGTCAGCTGATGACCTATAATGGCAGTGATTACCAGTTGACCCTGGATGGTCGGGGCGGCGATGCCAATCAGATAATTATTTCTGATCAGGGCACCTCCCTGATCAGTTTCAGTGAGGGGGCCACCAATCTGCTGGTCGCTGACCCGGGTCTTGTCGGACTACCGGCTTCCATACCCACCGACAGCTATAGCCTGCGGGTTGAAACCGAGCCCTTGTATATAAATATTCTCTATCTCTCGCTGGCATTGATTATTGCCGGCGTCGGTTTCCTCAAAGCCAATATATCCACCATAGTGGGTTCGCTTTACGGCTTTGGTGACAGTCGCCGTGACTCAGGATTTACCATTTTTTACATGGGCATCAACATGGGTGCCTTCCTGTCTTCCATATTTTGTGGCTACCTGGGTATTGCCTTTGGCTGGAAGTACGGCTTTGGCCTGGCTGGTATTGGCATGTTGTTTGGCTTACTTATATTTCTGAAATATCAGCCCTGGCTTGAAGGTAAGGCTGAGCCACCCAATGCAGAAAAATTACAGGAAAAAGTGCTGGGTCCGATCAATATCGAACAGATGTGTTATTTGACGGGGCTGGGCATAATCATCGTGTCGATGCTGTTGGTGATGAACGCGCATTTGGTAGACGAAAGTTATGTGGGCTTGCTTGGCATTATTATTTTTATTCTGCTGCTGGGCTATGCTTTTGTCAGTTGTAAAGGGGTAGAGCGTGACCGCATGTTGGCGGGTATCTATTTTATTCTTGCGCAGATTCCATTCTGGGCACTGTTTGAGCAGGCCGGATCGTCCCTTAACCTGTTTACCGACCGACTGGTGGATCGCACCATGCTGGGCATGTCCGTGCCAGCGCCTGTGTTCCAGTCGCTCAATGCCATGTTTATTGTGTTGTTTGCGCCGTTGCTGGCCTGGCTCTGGATTAGCCTGGCGAAACGAAATCTCAATCCCTCGACGCCGGTGAAGTTTGCTTTTGGCGTTTTCCTCGCCGGACTGGGCTTCCTGTCACTGGTCGCAGGAATGCGCCTGTCAGGAGATGATGGCATGACAGCTGTTTATTTTATCTTCCTGATTTACTGGATCCATACCATGGGTGAGCTGATGGTGTCACCGGTTGGTTTGTCCGCGGTGACAAAGTTGGCACCGCCCCAGGCGGTGGGGATGACTATGGGAGCCTGGTTCCTGTATAGCGGCTTATCCAATTATCTGGCCGGGGTCATTGCTTCAACCACAGGGGCAGAAACCATAGGCGGACAGCTTGCTGACACGGCGGCAGCCAAGGCGACCTATGCAGCGGTTTACACCCAGGTAGGCTATATCGCGATGGCAATCGCCGTGGTGATGCTGCTGATTTCCCCGATTATCAAGCGCATGATGCATTCTGCCTAGCTACATCATCAGCGTTTCATCAGCTTTTCGGCAGTTTTTTACGCCTAAAAAGGATGCATCCTTTTCCCAGCTGCGCGATACTTGAGCGCGCTGGTGTTGTGGCAGGTTTGCAGAGGGCAGCTAAAAACAATAAATCCTCTCAACTTTATTCAACGTATTCTATTAATAATCCTCAATTCACAATACCGCTGAGAAATATTCATTTAAGGAAAATATTATGTCGAAATTTAAATTTCTGCTGCTAAGTGCCTGCAGCTTTTTACTGGTTGCCTGTGGCGGCGATGACAGCAGTAATGCCGCAAGTAGCAATAACAGTGAAGCATCTGTTAGCAGCTCCTCCACCATGCAGGCCTCGCAATCCGCCGGTTCAGCCTTTGGTAATGTTGATCAGGCACGTCTGGCCAACGCTGAAAATGAACCTGAGCAATGGCTGACTTATGGTGGCTCCTATAATGAGCAGCGCTACAGCTCACTGGATCAGATCAATACCGAAAATATCGATCAGCTGGGTCTTGCCTGGTATTACGATATACAGGCTAACCAGGGGCAGCAATCTACACCACTGTATGTGGACGGCGTGCTTTATATGACCGAATCCTGGGGGCAGGTCGATGCCATTGATGCTTCAAACGGAGAAACTCTCTGGCGCTTTGACCCTGAAGTCGCCGGTAATGTTGCCGGTAAAGGTTGTTGCGGGGTAAACAATCGCGGTGCGGCAGTGTATGAAGGCAAGGTCTATGTCACGGCCTATGATGGCCGCATGTTTGCGCTTGATGCCGCCAATGGTGAAGTGCTCTGGGAAACCCAAACTGTTGATGAATCGCTGAACTATACTTCTACCGGCGCCGTGCGCGTTGCCAATGGCAAGATCTTTATTGGTAACGGTGGTGCTGAATTTCGTACTCGCGGTTTTGTCTCTGCACTGGATGCCGAAACCGGTGAAGTGGTCTGGCGTTTCTACACGGTGCCGGGCAATCCCGAACTTGGGTTTGAGAATGAAGCCATGCGCATGGCGTCAGAGACCTGGAATGGTAACTGGTGGGAACTCGGTGGTGGCGGTTCTACCTGGGACGGCATTACCTATGACCCGGTAACCAACTTGCTATTGTTCGGTGTCGGCAATGGCGCGCCCTGGAATCCTCTGGTGAGAAGTCCTGGTGGCGGTGACAATCTGTTCCTGAACTCCATTGTGGCTGTTGATGCTGATACCGGAGAATACGTCTGGCATTACCAGCAGATTCCGGCAGAGGAATGGGATTTCGATTCAGTACAGCAGATCACTATTGCCGATCTTGAAGTTGATGGCGAGATGCGCCATGTCGTCATGCAGGCCGCCAAAAGCGGTTATTACTATATGAATGATGCCTATACCGGTGAACTCATCCGTGCCAATAACTTTGTTCCGGTGAACTGGACTTCCGGCTATGACATGGCGACAGGCAAGCCCATCATTAATGAGGCAGCGCAATATACCAAGCGTACTGCTGCGACTATTATTCAACCTGGCCCTGCCGGTGCCCATGGCGCCGCACCAATGTCCTTTAGCCAGGATACCGGGCTGCTCTATATTCCTGCCATGGAAAGCAGCATGGCGTTTACCAATGCACCGGAAAATATCGATGGCCGTTTTAACCTCGGGATGGAATATACCGGTGGTGATTATGCCTATGATGATCCGGACAACACCATTGTTCGTGGTAATCGCTCACGACTGGTAGCCTGGGATCCAGTAGCTGCCGAGGAAGTATGGGCGATCGAGGATGTGGATGTTGGTGGCACATTGACCACTGCGGGTAGTCTCTTAATCAAGGGCAATGGTCGTGGTGAATCCCTTGGGGTTTACAATGCCGAGGATGGCACGGAACTTAAATTGCTGGACACCCAGGCCAGGACTTTTGCCGGGGCTATTACCTATATGCATGAGGGTGAGCAATATATTGCGCAGGTGGTAGGGGGCCCTTCATTTCAGGGTTATTACGCACCTACCTATGCGCGTCTGCTGGTATTCAAGTTGGGCGGAACTGCTGAATTACCACCTAAAACAGAATTTACCCAGCGCCCGTTTTCGCCACCTGAAGAAACAGCCACTGCAGATGTTATCGCCCGTGGTGCTGAAATCTATGGGGAAAACTGCGCCATGTGCCATGACGTAGGGGGAATGGCCAGAAGCTCCTTCCCGGATTTACGCAGATCACCCATGCTGCATTCCGAAGAAGGCTTTAACAATATTGTACTTGCGGGTGCGCTTGCAGAACGCGGCATGACAAGCTTTGCTGCAGTGCTGGATGAGGAAGCCACCAATGCCATCAGGCATTACGTGATTTCCCAGGCCCACATTGCGATGAACGCCCCCAGTCCTTTCGGACCGCCGCCCGATGTGGCGCCAGAGGATGTTGATGAAGTCGAAGAGGCGACTAGAAACAACTAGACTAAAAAAGTCACAAGTCTCAAGTTACAAGTTGCGGGCAAAAGGTTCTGTGGGTCGGATAAGGCTCGCAGAGCCGCCATCCGACGGGCGAACCAAGGTCGCCTGCTTGAGACTTGAGACTTGTAACCTTATCGTCTCATCAGGATTTGATTGAAAATCCCCGCCCCCTGTCATATCCTCACCGGCATTAATCCAAGGAGGAACACATGCTTCTTTCTAAAATTCTGTTGAAAATCGTAGTCGCAATAGCGCTGAGTACAGCCGCTATTTTCTCTTATGGCCATCATGGCTGGAGCTGGTACGGTGACCTGCCTTTTATTCTTACCGCCGAAGTCGTTGATGTGGCTTTTGGTAACCCCCATGACAGATTAACCCTGAAGGATGACAGTGGTCAGGAATGGAATGTCCTGCTAAGTCCTCCGGTACGCAGTCGCAGGGCAGGGCTATCCGATGAAGATGTTGAAGTGGGCAATACCGTTACCGCTTATGGTCACAGACGCCGCGAGGGGGATTTGTTTGAAATAAAAACAGAACGACTCAAAGTGGGTGAGAGAATGTTTAATCTTTACCCTGACCGAAAATAGCTTATAACAGTTAAAGTCACGGGCTAAATCGAAATATTACTTCTGCTTAAGCAGAAATTTTTTAAAAAAAGAGGTTTAACAGACCCATTAGTAAATAAAAATAAACATAAAAATGAGAAAGGGAAAAAACATGGATAAAAAACAATTATTCAGAAAGAAATCCGGTTTATTACGTTATGCTTGTCTGGCTGCAGTTTTTGCCCCGACATTGCATGCGCAGGTTCTCGAAGAGATAGTAGTGACCTCGGAGCGGCGCGAAACTGCATTGCAGGATACTCCGATTTCAGTATTGTCATTCACCAATGAAATGATGCAGGCTCGCGGTGTACAAACCGTTGAGGATCTTGCCACCAACTCACCCAACCTGGATATCAAGGGTTCGCGCGGAACCGGAAATGTTTCGCCTACTTACCAGATACGCGGTATTTCAGGCGGAGGCGGCGCTACCGGTGAACGCGGGGTAGGCTTCTATCTTGATGGTGTCTTTGTACCACGTCAGACAGGTCCCTACATGCAGGTGCTGGACCTGGAGCGGGTCGAAGTATTGAGGGGCCCGCAGGGAACCCTGTTTGGCCGTAACAGCCTTGGTGGCGCTATTCGTGTTTTTTCCCAGCAACCAACTCAGGAACGCGATGGCTATGTGCAACTCACCGGTGGTAATTATGGCCGCAGTGATTTCAATGCCATGTTCAATACCCCCATTAGCGATACCTTTGCCATCAGAGGGCAGGCAGCCTATCTCAGTCAGGATGGTTATGTAGATCGCGGTCCCCAGGAACTGGGTAGTTCGGAAAACCTGATTCTGCGTCTGCGTGGTGCCTGGGAAGCCAGTGACAAAGTCAGTGTCAATTTTGGCTTCATGCATCTGGACTCTGAATCCGATGGTAATCCCCAGGACCTGGAAACCTTTGATATGTCTCCGGTAGATCCTATCAATGGTGTTAGTAATGTGATCAGTTTTGAAGGTGGCTATGCCGACTGGATGTCTGATTTCCTTGAAGCATCCGGGCAGCCGCGTTTGCAGAACAATGATCCGCGACTGCTGCTTGATGATTACACCATGCCCAGCTTTTGTTTCCTCGATGATGCGGATCCGGACTGGGATGACCTGTGTAAGCAGGTGAATGAAAATACCTATACCCAATATGATATGACGGTCAATTGGGAGTTATCCGACACCATGAGTCTGACTTCTGTCAGTGGTTATTCGGACTTTGAAAGTAGCGGTATTACCGATTGGCAGTTGCTGGGGATGGAGCGTCGCCCCAGTGAGGCAGAATCCTGGACCTTCTATCAGGAGCTGCAGTTAAACTCCAGTCACTTTGATGGCAAGCTGGACATGGTGTCTGGTCTGAGTTATTTCCATGAAACAGCCGATAGTCCCCGTAACTACCTGTTACAGGCAACCGGTACCAGTATTTTTGGTGCACCCGGATTACCGTTTTTTACTCCAACAAATCAGAATCCCAATGGTAATGGCTGGACCGGTGGTCGAATTACCGGAGACACTGCCACTACCCAGAAATCCGATTCCTGGGGAGCCTTTTTCAATGGCACCTGGCATGCGACAGATGCATTGAATATTACCGCTGGTGTTCGCTTTGCCTATGATGAAAAGGATTATGAGCAGACTGAATATGCCTCGGACAATTTCAACCCGGCGCCGGGCACTACTTCCACCACCGTTAACACAGATGACTCCTGGTCAGAAGTGGACTGGCGTGGCACCGTGGATTATCACCTAACCGACGACCTGATGGTCTATGGCACCATATCCAAGGCTTATCGAGCCGGTTCTTTTGCCTATCAGATTCTGGATAATGTGCCGGGACCTGAACAGAGTGGCGATTTCATTACCGCCATCCCGCCGGAAAAAGTCATCAATAATGAAGTGGGATTCCGTGGTGAGTTTTTCGATAGCAGGTTGCGTTTTAACCTGACTTATTTCGACATGGAATACAGCGATCGGCAGAATGCGACCGCGGTCTCTGATCCGACCTCACCAGTGGGCTTCGCCATTCAATTGGCGAACCAGGGCACGATTGATCTGGATGGTGTCGAAATTGATACCCAACTGGCGCTCACGGATAACTTCTCCCTGAATGCCAGTGCCGGCTGGATAGACAGCAAAGTGAATGATGTCTGTGTCAATAATGGTATTTTCCTGTTTCCATCGCCAGCTGAGCGAAGCTATCAGGTCGGTGGACTCTGGGATTTCGACCTGGAGAATAATGGTGGCCTGCAGTTATCGGTTAACTATGCCTACACTGGACCACAGCAGACCCATCCAGGCGGCGTTGAAGCGCCTAACGGGCCAGGCTCCTCCGGTTGTGGTAGTGGTCCTTTCGGTGTGCCGGTGGCGGAATGGTTTCTTGATTCCCGTTATGAACTGCCAGGCTACGGCTTGCTTAATGCCCGACTGTTATACACCAGCCCCGATGATCGTTGGGAAATGGCCTTGTTTGGCAATAATTTGACTGACAGGAATTACGGTAACTTTGCCAGCCGCTTTGGTGGTGGTTACTGGGAAGGGGGTCCACCCGCACCGGTTAATCTGAAAGCACCGTTGCGTTCAGCATTGGGTGTAACCCGGGGCAGACCTCTTAACTGGGGACTGACTTTTAAATACAGACTGGGATCTGGCGGTCGTTAAGACTTGCCCGGAGCGAGAATAAAAAACAGGGTGCATAAATGCACCCTGTTTTTTTATACTGGATAGAAAGTAGCCCGGCTTGCACAAGTGCAAATACTTAAAACCTGTACCGGAAATTAAAGCGACAGGCAGGAGATAAACAATATGGCGCCAAGCAAACTTTTAATTCTTGCACTTATATTCATCCTTGGCTCCTGTGCCACAGTGACACCGGCACCGGCGAATCTCGATTGTTCTGATCGCGAATGTCTGAGGACTCTGGTGGATAATTACCTGCAAGCCCTGGTACAAGGTAGCCCCGAACAATTACCATTTGCAACTGTCGCTTTTCCCCCCGCTCTCTTCATACTCTGACCCCAGAACTGAGTCATAAAATGGCAGTCACTGAATTTATGATATTAATCAGATAGTTAAGTGCTTTTGACTTTTCCGATTCGACAACGTTTATTATCAAACGATGATCCTGAATCATTCCTGAATAATGGTCTGTTGCCCGCTACTCTCCAGTGTTTGGAGCTTCAGTTTTCAGGTATTCGGGAATCAGAGCCTAAGCCTTATGGACCTTTAATCCGGCGGCATTGTTGCTAGTAAACCCACCAGAAATTAATAGCTGAAACGCATACCCACTTCAACTGAACGACCGGCTTCAGGCGCAAAATCGCGCAAGGTTGAGGTCGACAAACGGATATCATCATCACTGGTATTGCGGCCACGGGCAAACATCAGCACTTCGCTGTCACGGCCAACTGTGATGCTGTAATTCACCCCGAAATCCCAGCGCGTATAGCTTGTGGTTTCTTCTTCAAAGTTGCCTGCTTCATCCTGTGCACTGCCATGAATGAATGAGGCAAACGCAGATAAGGCGCCGTTTTTATAGTCGAGACGTGAGCCAAAACGGGAAGGGGGCATTCTGGGAACATCTCCATTACCCTCAAGTTGGCCATTAATTGAATCGCCAAACACTTTTAACTCAAAATTTTCGTTAATGAAGAAAGTCGCATCCACTTCGATGCCACTGAAACTGGCATCCACCTGGCGATATTCTCTTATTGGAAAGTCATCCACCACAGCGCCGGTATTGATCAAGGCAATATAATCCTCAAAATTATTATTGAAGGCCGTCAACGTGAAATTGAAATTTTCTTTTTCCAGATAAAAGGTGATATCAATATTGTTGGATGATTCTTTTCTTAATGAGATATCGCCAACTTCACAGGCAGCAGTAGCAAAATGAATGACGCAGTTTTCCGGATCGCCCAGGGCAAAGTTGGAGTAAAGTTCTTCAATGGACGGTGCGCGTTCAGCATGGGAAAGAATTAAGCCCAGGGAAGCGCCATTGCTAAGATCCCAAAGTCCGGAGGCAGAGTAATTGAAAGAGTTGAAATCCAGCTCTGGTGCTGCTGAATTTTCCGGGTCATAACTGTAGCGACCCAGGCGCGCACCCAGCTCCATGGTGAAATCGCCCCGATGATAATCTTCAACCACGAATACTCCCTGATTCTGGATATCGGTGACCGGAATAAAACTTTCCTCACCAATGGCGCCAAAGGTTTCATTGGCCGTCTGCAAGCCCACCACGCCATGCCAGTTACCAATTTCGGCATGGGTAATTTGCAGGCGTTGCTGCCAGGAATCATTGCTGAAACGGGTGCCGACCATGCCCGGTCCTTCCATTTCAGCATGGCCATAGTCGGTATATGTCAGTCGATAATCCAGGTGTTCGATCCAGGAATTAAGATCACGCAATTCACCTGTGAGGTCGTAACGGGTTTGGGCCATGTCGATGAAAATATTTTCTACTTCATGCTCATGACCTTCTTCCTCGTGATCCTCATCATGGGCTTCGTCGTGATCTTCGCCATGCACACCAGGTGGCAAGCCATAGGTATTATCAATACGATTGACTGCAAGCCCTAAGAATCCACTGTCAAAAATCCAGGAACCACCAAAGGTAACAGCTTCAGTTTCACCTCCGGTATTCGCAATATAGCCAAAGGTGTTTTCATCCTCGTCATCCCCATCGGCGTCCACAGTGGCAGGATTTATGGCAAAGCCGGGGATATCGAGGTCATTCCATTCGCGCCTCATGCCATCCATATGCCAGGTGAAGCTGCCGGTAGAGAATTCCAGTCGTGATACCACGGTATCCAGATCCGCCGCAGAGTCATGGCGTGCCTGTATAGTAAACACGGGGGTGTCCAAAAGGGAGCGTGGAATACGGTTATCTATGACATTCACCACGCCACCGATGGCACCGCCACCATAAAGTAGCGTTGAGGGGCCTCTTAATACTTCGATGGCCTCGGCAAGAATAGGCTCTACTGCCACGGCATGATCAGCTGAGTTCCCTGATGCATCTGCGTTAGGTACGGCATTACTGAGGTTCAACACCCGGCGCCCCTGCTGTCCCCGAATAACAGGCTGTCCGACAGCCGGGCCGAATGAGGCATTACTGATGCCGGGCTGGTTTGACAGTGTGTCACCGATGGTCGAACGCGTGGCATCACGCAGTTCCTCACCAGTCAGAATAGTAACTGGCAGTGCGGTCTGGGAACGTATGGTATGCATGGCCGTAGTGGATAACTCATAATCAGCTTCCTGTGCTACGGCGGAAACACTCACAAGAGTGACTAACAATACTTTCATGTTTTTCATTGAAGCCTTTACCTATCATTTTCAGGAATTCGCTTCTTTATAAGAAGCACGATTCATACCAAAAAACATGGTACGAAAAAATGGAATAAATCAGATAAAGAAAAGCGGCGGGGCGCGAGAATGAAAGGAAAAATCAGTGTGTGAAACCAGAGACTGACTTGGGTAAGGAATGCAAGCTTGTTTAAATTTGTTTGTGTTTAATGTGCTGGTAGGGCTGATCAGACCTGCTTCATTGGCATCGCCATGACAAAATACACAGCCAGCGACATGACTGAGATGATCATGCAGGGGCGAAGCCTTTACCACCTGAACACCCACCAAAGTCAGGGTGAGCATTAAAATGGATAGAAGCTGGCGCATTTTCTTTATCTGTATGATATTCATCATGCTTTTTTCCAGCAGTGTGTCTGCTGATAATGCGTTATGAAAATAAAGTACCAGGATGCCACTATATACAGCCCCCTGATTCCAAACCGCGACTTTAACAGATGACCGCCTTTGCGAAAAAGTCTTTCAGCTATGCTTAAAAATCTTCTCTCTGACTTGTGCTACTGTCAATCCAGTAATTTTAATGGTTTTCCGGGAGCTGGTTGAACCACTACTGATGCTCACGGCAGCCGTTGGCAGGCCAAGCATGCTGGCCATGAACTTTTCAACCGCCTTGTTGGCCTTGCCTTTTTCCGGTGCGGCGCTGACTCTGATTTTTAATACTTGCTGATCATCATCAAGCCATTCACATCCTGTGCTACTTGCCCCTGGCACTACCTTGAGACGAAGTTTACAAACAGGGTACATACTCTGTTTCAAACAATGCCATCGATGATAGCCTGCTTGCTAAGGGGAATCAGTAGCAGGTTTTTATAAAGGCGGGCGGGATTAAAGGGATACAGGGCTGCCTTACGGGGTTTGAAAAGTCGTGTCAGCTTGCGCTTGATAAAGGCAAAGCTATGGTTCTGCCAGTAGCCGCGATCGTAATTACTGCCCAGCACATAGATACTATATTCCTTGAATAGAAACTGAAGCTCGTCCGATCCATTAAGTCGCTCTATGGTAAGAGGATCATTCCATTCCATGGTGATGATGGGTTTGTGCTGCTGCAGGGTTTGTTTTAATCCACGCAGTACATAGACTTCATGGGCTTCGACATCGATTTTCACCAGATCCAGTTTCTTGATACCGGTTTCCAGAAAAACCTGATCACCGATTTTTTTGCTAACGGTCACCGCCTCGACATTGTCGTCACGTTTGTCAAAACTTGAAGCGCCCACATTGCCTTCCTTGACCATATAGATGGTTGCCTCTTCCTCCTGGTCGGAGAGAGCAAAAGGGAAAGTCTGAATATTGGTGAGGTGGTTCGCTTTTACGTTGCTCTCGAGCAATGCGTAGACGGCAGGCAGGGGTTCAAAAGCCAGTACCTTGTTAGCGACGGTAGAAAAGGCCAGCGTATGGTTGCCAATATTTGCCCCAATATCCATGACTACCGGCGTGGTTATTTTTTTCAGCAATTCCAGTAACAGGCCCAGATTTTCCTTTTCATATAGACCATTGCGGGCAATCTTGTCGCCTACATGATCATTGGTGAAGGCCGTGATCTGGTGGCCAAGGGAAGTGGTTAACTGTTGGGTCTGCTTGGGCATGGTGTCAGGGTCGTTATTTATAGCTGAAGTGCTTGCTCAGGTTAAACATTGCGGATCAAAGGTATATTCACCATTTAACCATTCCATTAATTCAATCACTATTGGGTGATCCTGAAAAGAAGAATAACGCTTTACCAGAGCGCTTCTCTGTTCTGTGCTGATACCGGCCAGCCCGGCATCCTGGAACAGGGCGCTATCCTCGAACAACATTTTGCCCAGCTTTTTCGGACATAATACAGTGCAGGCCTCATGCAGTATGTCGTCCAGGTCCACGTCCTCTCCCCGGAATAATTTTCCCAGTGAATATAACGGTAATTGCGACAATCTGGGTTGGTTCATCGGGTTTGCCAACAAGCCCTGGGCAAGGGATTTCAATTCTGTGCCCTTGTTTTTAAATGGACCCAGGTGTAGGTGCCCGGCCAGTTTTTCACTGTCGTTCACCGGGTAGTTATCCCACAACAGAGGCTTGCGATGCAGGCGTTCAGCGACATCCAGCAGGTGCTCTTCCGGGTACTGTGTGGAAAAGACCTGTTGCCCGGTCCAGAAAATATCCAGACGGGAATCCAGGTGACTGCCAAGCTCTTCCAGATAGTCAGCGGGCATCTCCCCGAAATGTCGGGCCAAAATCGGATCATCGGAATAATAGGTAGGACAAAAAATAAAATGTCGGGCATTACTCTGTCGTGTCACCTGATCCATGATGCGCAGCTGCTGGCTGGCCAGGGAGGGGACCGCGCCTTTCATGTCATCAAATAAAATACAAAGGGTATCCGGGTTGATGGCATTAATCTCATCAATTTTTCTAGCCAACGCATCCTGGCCTGAGGCTGAAAAATTCAGATACAGTTCAAACGGGCTTAGTCCGATAGCGAACTCAACACCGGCATTCTTGTAATGGGAAGACAGACTGATGAGTGAGACAAGATGCTCGGTGGGGCAAGGCTGCATCCACTGCTTGCGGAAATAAGTATCATTTTTCGGGGCATAAAGATAAGTGGTAAAACCATTACCACTTAAAAACTGCGCATATTGGGTTCGCGCTTCCCAGGACCAGCTTTTGCCAAAAAAGCCTTCGACTACTCCCAACCTGAAGGGCTTCACTTCTACCATGGGCTACCGAAATTATCAGAGATCGTTAATATCAGGCTGATTGTCGTCATTGTTGGCTTTGGCCAGACGCCAATGAATCAGAAAGAGAATAGATGATACCAGAATAATGATGGCTTGACGGAGCAGTGAGATGCCAGCCCGTTGCTGATGGAAAGCAAGTTCTGACTGCAGGCGTTCCAGCCTGACAGCGGAAATTTCTGCTTCACTCATGTTGGCAAAACGGTTTTCCAGAGACTGTCACTGCGCGAACTCTTCGCCAGTAATAAGTCCCGGTGCTGGCCCTCGGGATAAGTAGGCGCCGGGTGACTGGGTAAATGCAGTATTGGAACTCAGGTGCTGTATTCGATAAGGATCAATGGTCAGCTGCGGTGCTGCCAGTGTCATCAGATTATACAAGGCAAAGCCGGTGGTAATGGCAATGCAGATGACACTGACAAAACACACCGCGAGAGCATAAAATCTGATACTGGCCAAGCGTTTCATCATATATTCTCAAATCTTGGTTTTTAAATTGGTTTTTGACCACTTCTCTTATAGATCAGACCCGATTTTTCATGCAGTCTTTCACTCTGGCCAATGCGTCTTTAATGTTGTCAGTACTGCTGGCATAGGAGAAGCGGATATAGCCTTCGCCCATATGGCCGAAGCTGGTGCCCGATACTGTGGCAACACCTACTTCTTCCAGCAGCAGTTCTTCCAGCGCTTTGGATTTCATGCCTGTCCCGGTGATATTGGGGAAGGCATAGAACGCACCCTTGGGCACGATGCAGGAAAATCCGGGCACATCATTGAGTAAATCAACAATCAGTTTGCGGCGCTCATCAAAGGTATTGAGCATCATATCCACGGCATCCTGGGGGCCGCTAAAGGCTTCCAGACCAGCCATCTGAATTGGCGCAGACGGGCAGGATGTACAGTTGATCTGCATGCGCTCAGCATGATCAATCAACTCTTTTGGCCATACGCCATAACCCAGGCGCCAGCCGGTCATGGAGTAGGTTTTACTCCAGCCATCGAGCAAGATAGTGCGATCGCGAATTGACTCGTACTCCAGGAAGCTCACATGTTCCAGATCGTCATATAACAGGCGAGAATAAATTTCATCCGACAGCAGGGTTACGTTTGGAAACTTCTCCAGACCTTTAACAAAACGCTCGATAACGTCGCGTTCCAGAACCCCGCCGGTAGGATTGGCTGGTGTATTGATAATTATAAGGCGGGTATTGTCATTGATCTGGGCTAGCACGCGGTCCGGGTCAAAGGCGAAACCATTTTCTTCCTGCAGCTCAATGGGAACCGCCTTGGCGCCTGAATAATTAATCATGGATTCATAGATGGGAAAGCCCGGGTTGGGATACATGATCTCTGCACCCGGTTCACCGAACATCATGATGGCAAAAAACATGGTGGGTTTGCCACCAGGCACCACCATGATATTTTCCGGATCAACGCTTACGCCACGGTATTTCTTAATATCCTTGGCGACGGCTTCTCTTAGCTGGGGCAATCCCTTCGCGGGCGTATAAAAATGAAAGCCATCATCCATTGCCTTTTTACCGGCTTCGACAATATTGTCGGGGGTGCGAAAGTCAGGCGCGCCAATGCCCAGGTTGATAATGTCACGGCCTGCAGCCTCCATGGCTTTGGCTTTCGCCAGAATCTTGAAGGCGGATTCGGTCCCAAGACGGGACATGCTTGCTGCTAGTTGCATAGTTTCCTCATGTATCAAAAAAGTGAATTATTATTCTGTTATGGCTGAATAGAGACCGGCGCGAAGTTTCTGGAAATCATCGAGACCGGGATTGGGTGACAGTATCTGGGTAAGGTAGACCACTACCAGGTTTTCAACCGGATCAACCCAGTAGGTACTGTGATAGGCGCCGCCCCAGCCATATTCCCCCACCGAGCCCATGGTGCCTCTTGCTCCCACATCTTTCAGAACGGAGAAGCCAAGACCAAATCCGGTACCGGTATTAAAGGGTATTTGACGCAGGTGATCTGTGGTCATTAGTTCGATGGTTTTGGGACCCAGAATCCTGGCGCCATTAAGTTCGCCGCCATTCAAGGTCATTTGCAGAAATCTGGCATAGTCATTAGCGGTGGAGGTCAGACCTGCGCCTCCGGAAAAGGTAGCTTTTGGTCCGCTCAGGTATTCGCCCTGGCCCTGCATGCTGGCAACAGCGGGCGCGGGTTCAATGCCGCCGCCAGCCTTACCTCGATAGACTTTGCTTAAACGGCCTGCCAGTTCCTGCGGGGGGAAAAAGTTGGTGTCATTCATGCCCAGGGGAGTAAAGATTTCTTCATCAAGAAAGACGTCCAGTGCTTTGCCGGAAGCCACTTCAATCACGGCACCGAGAATGTCGATATTGTAGCCATATATCCATTCCTGCCCGGGTTGTGCGCGCTGGGGTAAAGACGCCATCTTTCTGACGATGGCCTGGATGCCTTCGGGATGACTGGCCAGATACCAGCCGGCAATGCCGGCCTGATCCCATGCTGGCGTGACCGGGCTTGAGCCACCAAAACCGCCATAGCCAATGCCGGAAGTATGGGTAAGCAGATCACGCAGATTGATCGGGCGAACCAGCGGGACCAGATCAATGCCGCCGTTGTCATTGGCCACACCGACACGGGTATTGGCCCATTCCGGAAAATACTTACTCAGCGGATCGGCAATATTGAGCACACCACGCTCATGCAGAATCATAATGCCGGTGCTGACAATAGCCTTTGTTTGTGAGGCAATGCGGAAAAGGCTGTTTTCCTGCATCGGGATCGCGGCCTCACGGTCCTGCATGCCCTTGGCGGAAGAATAGGCTATGCGACCGTTGCGTAAGACAAGCGTTACGCTGCCGGCAATCTGCTCATTGTCTATATAGCTTTGCAACGTGCTATCAAGCTGTTCCAGGCGATCCGGGTCAAAGCCCAGTCGATCCGGACGTGTTCGCGATAATTCCTGCGCCTGTATGGTGACAGTGCTGAAAACAAGTAATGCAAGAAGTATGACCTGGCGGGTCCGTTGAATTGCTTTCATGTGTTCCCCTGCTAATTATTATTATGAACTGGTCCTGGATAAATAGTGTGATTACCAGACCTGATTGGGTAAGCAGTATACTGCCATAGCCGACAGGGACAAAGCTGTGGACCACGAAAAATCAGGGTCGGTAAAAGGTGATCAGGCGTCCAGCACTGATAATGACAATCCAGCAGGTCAGTGACACGCCTGCCATTATTTTGACGTTGAGCGGCATTGAATCATCAGGGCCTAGCAGTTTGGTTTTCTGAAACGCACTGGAATAAAAAAACAGTACATTGATACCGGCCACTAGCATGAACAGCATCTTGATGCGAAACGCATCATTGAAAATATACTGATCAGCATCTCCAACCACAAATAGCGAACCGGTGATTACGTTAACCAGATAGCCACCTACCCCAAAAGGCACCAGTTTGTGCAGGGCTGCAACCGGGATACCCTTTGCCATGCCGAGCATGCGCAGATCGACCATGCCGACAGAGCCAATCAAAAGACACAGCCCCATAAAATGCAGGGATTCGCACATCGGCCAGGCCCATCGGCCTTGTGAAATAAAGGCATGGGAAAGCCAGGTGCTTTGCAGCCAGTCACTTATTGTTAAAAGCATTGTCAGAGTCCTTTGCTATGGTCTATAAACTTCTCATTCAAATACTCATCATCTGGTTGTAGGTATAAGCGAGCAGGCGCCCGGCAATAATGGCGCTGGCCCATAATACTATTGAGGCAGTGGCCAGCTGTCTGGTTTTTTGGGGTAATACACCGTGGTCATAAATAGGATTGGTCAACACGCTGTAACTAAACCAACGCAGGTTCCAAAGCGCCAGTGCTATGCAAAGCAGCTTGATATAAAACACGGGATTGGTCAGGGCCTTGGTCGGGTAGCCGATGAGTAGTAATATCCCCGAGATGACATTGACGACCAATGCCAGCATGGCTACCGGCAAAAACTGGCGTAATTTGCCAAGTGGTACTTGCGGTGCCAGACCCAGCACCCGCCCATTAATGGCAAGCGCTACACCAACAAGAAAACCCATGCCCAGCGCATGAAAAACAATAATGATGGGAAAGGCCATATGCCAACCGGACTCTCCCCGCACCCAAAGGCTCAGGGGACTGGTTTCAATCCAGATAAACAGGGCTTCCATGAATATACTCATCGGTTTTTTTAATTCTGCCGTAAGCATAAGACCTTACTGCAGCGGAAGGCAATTTATACCTGTAGTTGTTTTGTTTTTTATCTTACACAATGGTTATATAAGCAGCTTTTTTTCAGCCTGAAACGGTTTTAAGCGGGAGTTCCATTTGTCCTCCTGCACAACATGTGGAAACGATGGGAATCATTATGAAAACAAACCACTTATCCAGTGTTATATGTAGTGCTCTGGTTTTATTACTCTCTGCCTGTGGCGGCAGTGATGAGACAGGCTCCGGGACAACCCAGGCACCGAATGCAGCTGCTTCGGCCAGTATTGCCCAGGAAGTTATCCCTTGTCCTTCAGATCCAGGCATCTCTTACATCTGTGGCCTGATGAATGCCGAGGATCTGCTGAGCATTGGTGACACCGGTATGATTCTGACTTCCGGGATGACCAGTGAGGGAGTGAATGGTCACCTCTACATGGTCAATCCGCTGGATGACAGCTGGGAAGAACTGGTTTCAGGCCCCAATTATTCTGCGGATCAGGATGATTCCATGTTCCCCAACTGCCCCGGCCCATTGGATGTCAGCAACTTCTCTGCCCATGGTCTGGCCTTGAATGAAACCGAAGCTAACCGTTTTGATTTATATATCACCAGTCACGGTGCCCGTGAAGCCATTGAGGTGTTTGACCTTGATTTGAGTGAAGGCATTGCCGAACTAACCTGGAAAGGTTGCGTCACTCTTGATGAGACCATTATGCATAACAGTGTTGCCATTCTGGCAGATGGTGGCTTTGTCACTACCGAGTTTGCTGATGAGTCTGGCTTTGAGCCAATATTTGCCGGCGAGATCAACGGTGGTGTAAAAGAATGGCATCCCAGTGGCGAGGTAGTTGTTCTGGAAGGCAGTCAGCTCTCCGGTCCCAATGGCATCGTTGTCAGTGACGATGAGCGCTATATGTATGTTGCGGCTTTTGGAACCAGAGAAGTAGTGCGCTTTGATCGCAGTCAGAATCCTCTGACTAAAGAAACCATCACCCTGGATATCGTACTGGATAATATTCGCTGGGGTGAACCTGGCAAATTACTAACAGCCGGTGGTAATGCAGAAGGCGGCGGTTGGTCTGTCGTTGAAGTAGATACATCTACCATGGAAGCAGTTCGTGTAGGGGGTATGGATGCTGAAGCGGCCATGCAGGGTGTTAGTTCTGCACTCCAGGTTAACGATGAAATCTGGGTCGGTACCTACGATGGGGACAGAATCGGTTATTTCAACAAGCAATAATTTTTATTAATTAGGCAGTGACTCTTTCACTGCCTGTTATCTGATTACTTTTATTTGGAGAGCACATGAACAACAGAGCAATGGCAATTCTGCCACTGGCCGTAATAGCAGCAACCTCATTTCAGGCCATGGCGCAGGACGAAAAGGCTTACGAAGCGAGCATCGCTTTTGGTTATGTAGGCACTACAGGTAATACTGATACAGATACTTTTAATACCGAAGTTTTGCTGGATATCACTACCGAGAACTGGCTGCACAAAATGAAATTCCAGGCACTGGGTTCCCAGGAAAATGCCCAGGCTACAGCGGAGCGTTATTACGTTGGCAACAAATCGGATTACAATCTGGATGAAAACCAGTACCTGTTTTTAAAGGGTAGTTATACCGATGACCGTTTCAGTGGTTTCGACTATCAGGTTGCAGGTTCGGGTGGATATGGTCGCCATCTTATAAAGAATGATCGCTTTGAATTACAGGGGTTTGGTGGTCTTGGTTATCGTGAAAACATTATTATCAATGGTGGCAATGAGGAGGAAGTAATCATTTCCCTGGGCGAGGAATTTGAGTGGACTATCAGTGATAACGCCACTTTCGTTCAGAGCTTCACTACTGAAATCGGTGACATCAGAACGTCTTCCATCCTGGAGCTGGGTCTGGAAGCCAATATTATTGGTGACATTACTACCAAGATTGCTTTTCTGGCCAGGAACAACTCGGATGTGCCAGCAGGGCGGGATAAAACAGATACGCTGACGTCTGTGAGTCTGGTTTATTCGTTTTAAACACATCACAAGTCGCAAGTTACAAGTCACAAGTTAAAAAGGGAGCGATGAAATTCATCGCTCCCTTTCTTTTGATTGGTTATCTTTGTAGTTCGGATAATTCCGTAGCTCGGATAAGGCTGCAAGCCGCCATCCGACATGAAGGCATCTCTTATTTACAACGATTTATCAAGGCATTGGTAGAGCTATCAAATTTTAATGTTTCACCATCATTCACCAACTCATCATAAATCCCCGTACTCAACACCTTGCCCAATTCCACACCCCACTGATCAAAGGCATTGATCCCGAGAATAACACTGCGCGCAAATACCTTATGCTCGTAACAGGCGATCAGACTGCCCAGGCTTTGTGGAGTTAATTTGTCCAGCACAAGGGTCGTGCTTGGTCGATTGCCCGGAATGACTTTGTGGGGAGCCAGCTTGGCGACTTTCGCTTCGCTCAAGCCCTGACCTAGTAATTCGGCAGTAGCAGCTTCCAGTGATTTGCCATCCATCAAGGCCTGACTTTGCGCGAAACAATTGGCCAATAGCTGCTGGTGCTGCTCTTTGTTGCGGCTGGATGTTTCAGCAACCGCGATAAAGTCTGCCGGAATCAGGTGAGTGCCCTGATGCAATAGTTGATGAAAGGAATGCTGACCATTGGTGCCGGCACTGCCCCAGATAATGCCTCCCGTATTGACATTAACAGGCTTGCCATCCTTCATCACTGACTTGCCCAGGCTTTCCATATCCAGTTGCTGCAGATAAGCCGGAAACAAGTGCAGTTGTTGACTATAGGGCAGAACCACTCTGGATTCTGTATCGAAAAAGTTCTGGTACCAGCAATCCAGCAAAGCCATCATCACCGGAATGTTTTGCGTGGCAGGGGCTGATTGAAAATGATTATCCATGCTATGGGCGCCAGCCAGCAGGGCGCGAAAATTATCCATGCCAATGCCCAATGCTACAGGCAGACCAATTGCCGACCACAGGGAGTAGCGACCGCCGACCCAGTCCAACATGGGGAAAATATTCTCAGCCGGAATACCAAACTCACCAGCCTTTTCCACATTGGTGCTGACGGCGACAAAATGTTTTGCCAGCGCAGCGCTGTCATCACAGGCTTCCAGTAACCAGCGTTTTGCAGACTGTGCATTGAGCATGGTTTCCATGGTGGTGAATGTTTTGGAGGCGATAACAAACAGCGTGGTGGCTGGATCAAGGCTTTCCAGTGTTTCTTCCAGATGCACCGGATCAACATTGGAGACAAAATGGCAACGAATGCCGTCCAGCTGAAAATCTGACAGCGCGCTATAGACCATGGCCGGGCCAAGATCCGAGCCGCCAATGCCGATATTCACCACATCAGTGACCGGATCGCCCTTAAATCCCTGCCATTGCCAGCGGGTAACGGCATCAACAAAAACGGCCATGCGGTTCAGCGTCTGGTGGACCACCTGTCCGTATTCAGACTGATCTTCCGGTGAACGCAAGGCCACATGGAGGGCAGGGCGCTGCTCGGTATTATTGATCACATCACCACTAAACATGGTCTCGATGGCTTCACCAAGCCCGGTTTTTTGAGCCAGATTTGCAAATAAATCAATAGCTTGGGCGTCAATATGGTTTTTCGAGAAATCCAGTAGAAGGCCGTCAGTATTGAGGCTAAACTGGGCGAAGCGATCGGGATTGTCCCTGAAAAGGGTATTCAGAGGGCGTTCGGATAAGGCTGCCTGGTGCTGTGCCAGGGCCTGCCATTCAGGGCTGTCGGTAAGTGCGGACACTGCTAATCCTGTGAGGGCGAAATATGCAGAGAATTTTAACCTAAATATTGATCAAAATCGTGGACATTGGTAGTATGCGCCGCCTGAACGAATATGTAGTATGTAGTTCAGATAATAATGTAGGTCGGATAAGGCCGCAGGCCGTCATCCGACGTAGACAAAGTTTTAGACTCTAAAGCTCAGCCGTTGAATAAGAAAAAAGCAACTCACTTAGTTTTAGTTAGAATCACAGTTTTAAGCCGCTATAGCTCAGCCGTGGTAGAGCAACTGACTTGTAATCAGTAGGTCCCGAGTTCGACTCTTGGTGGCGGCACCAAATAAAAAGCCCGGTCAGCGATGATTGGGCTTTTTTTGTTTATTCACTCTATTCAAGCTGCATATCTCCATATGCCTTTTGCAGCAGCATTTTTGGCGTAATCTGAAAAGTCTCCAGGGGATCTATTCAGGGCACGTTCGACGCCATCGGTCAGATATTCGTTGCGACCATCAAAAAGAAAAAAGGGGACAGATTTATTTAATAAAAAAGAATAAATAAATCTGTCCCCTTTGTTAAAGAATTCTCTCTAAATAAACCTGCCTTCTTTTCCAGATAAAATCACTCCGACTCTTTTGACACCCAACCCGTGGCTTCAATGTATTCCTGGCGCTTTTCAGTGTACTCAATGACCGCGTGCAGAAATTCAGGATGTCCCTCTGCGACCTGTTTGATTTTTTTTCGGTAGTCATCCAGTTGGCTAGCAATGGCAAACTCGACTGGCACATGTTGAAAGGTCCCATTGAGGCGATCCCGGGCCTGCTCCCTGGTGGCGATCAATTGAAACTCAGGGGTGCAGACCTGGTGCTTAATGCGTGTACCGGTTGGCTCATGTAAATAGCATTTAATATCAAATCGTTTTTCGTCATTAAAACTGTTAAAGACATCGTAGGCTTTTTCTTCCGCTTCCCAAAGTTGCAGACGTAATTGCAGTTTGGTGCGTTGGGTAGTGATGGTGATTTCTTCAGGGGGAGATGAGCTTGCGGGCTCTGATTTCTGCTCTGCTGATTGGGCTGAAAAAATCAGGCTGAACTGCAAGTAGAAAAACAATGACGTGTATGCGGTTAAACGAAAGATCATTGATTAAAGCAATCCTGTAGACAAGGGATTTGATTATGATAAATAAACACTGCCACTTCCATAGATGAGGGGATGAAAGAATATTTTTGTTTATTGTAACTGCTTTGAAGCCCTGCATTTTATGATAGTCTTCCTTTCCAACAGGGAGACACTATGACCACATTGAAAAGACGAACATTTCTCAACCACCTGCTTGGCGCCGGGGTTATTTCACAATTGCCATTAGCCAATTCCGTCTTGGCACAAAATGACAACGCCATGAAACTTATTCTGCTGGGTACTCAGGGTGGTCCCAACTTTAATCTTATGCGTGGCGAGACATCCAGTTTGATTATGGTGGGCGACAGGCCTTATCTGATCGATTGTGGTTACGGGACGTTTCGTGCCCTGCTGGAGGCCGATGTTAATTTTCTGTCTTTACCCAATATATTCCTGACGCATTTGCATGATGACCATGTCGCTGATCTTCCGGTGCTGTTAAGTCATCAATGGACCCAGGGAAGGGTAGAGCCCACCATGGTCTATGGTCCCTATGGTACGGAAGCATTGGTTGCCTCGGCTCTGCAGTTTAATCAGGCCAATACGGATATCCGTTTTATCGATGAGCAACGCACACTGCATCCCTCCACTGTCACCAGTGGCGAGGTGATTCCGGCTACCACTACAGTCCATAAGGCCTATGAAGATGACAGGGTGCTGGTAACAACTATTGAAAATACCCACTTTCCCGAGTGGGCCAAAGAGCAGATGCCGCATCGGGCGTTGTCCTATCGCTTTGACACGGATGATCGCAGCATTGTGTTTTCCGGTGACACCACGTATTCAGAAAACCTGGTAAAACTAGCTCAGGGCGCTGATATTTTTGTTTGTGAAACCATTGAGCTGGTGACAACCCGCGAATGGTTTGACCAGGTAACCGGGGGTGGTGGTCTCTACCAGGATGCCCGGGAAGGGATTTGGCAACATATTATTGAAACCCATGCCAGCACGCAGCAGGCGGGCCGCATGGCCGCTGAAGCCGGGGTGACTACGCTGGTACTTAACCATGTGCTGCCCGGTTCGCTGATGGATTTACCTGACGAAATTTACTTCGAAGGGATCAGAGAAAGTTTCCAGGGTGAGATAATCGTTGGCACCGACCAGATGGTGATCTAGTTCAGATCCCTCTTTAGTTCAGATCAACGGTGGTTGCGCCGGTGGCGCCGCGGTTTCTCTGTTCCCTGAAAAACTCTGCCACAGAACCGTCATCCTGTTTTTCACCCTGTTCTTCATCATAAGCAGCCCACTGTTCCTTGCTCATACAGACAGAGCGTCGCATCTTGCTGCCGCCCGTCTCAAAAGTTCGACATTCCCGGTTATCGGAAATTCTGTCTCCGCCGGTATAGGTGCATGCCGTACTCATCAATAAAAGGCATGTCACCAGAGTCATCAATAGCCACTGAGCATTTTTCATCAGATCAACTGTCCTAGTCTGTTAAGTGCTATCAGAGGCCTTTAGCGTCTGTTTCCCAGGTTGGGTTGGTACAAAGTCTGCAATCGGCGCCTTTGAAGGTTTTTCCGGCATCCTCGTCACCCTTGAACTGATACATCAGCCAGTCAGAGATGACGTTGGCAAATTCACCGCCGCCAGGATGGGGGTAGGTAGCGGAATGACCGGCGTTTTCTCGAGCGCCTAAAAAGACCGGAACATGGTTTATGGCTTCAAAATTCTCGCGCGCGGTATCATACATGAAATCCACTTCGCCACCGTTGAGCAGTAAGATCGGGCCATGCAGGCCAGCCAGTTCTGTGGCATCAGCAACACCGGAGTTCAAAATACCAACGCTATCGACGCGTGGATCCAGGCCGGCCACTGCCGCCATTCGGAACCCCCCACAGGAAACCCCCATGGCCGATATCTGGTCGACATCAATTTTTCCCTGCAGGTGAGAGCCGTCACGGGCGTTTTCTGCTTCCGCCCAGCTAATGGCGTTGAGCATGTCATCGGCCGTTGCATTGCGTCGTGCTTCTTCGCCCTCTGCAGGTTCAACAGGAAGGGTCGCCATGGCGATAAAGCCGTGGGAGGCAATGGTGGAAAGAATGCCACCGTAACTTCTGCCATCTATATTGCAGCCGCCAGCACCCCAGACTAACAGCGGCATCTTGTCCTGTTGCGGAAAGGCGCCAAGGTCAACCGGGCGAAAGACAATAAAGCCGGGATTATCAAAGGCCGCTTCCTGAGTTACCGCATATGGCCCGGGCTCAGCCAGAGGCGCACCTTCCAGCGGCAGGGTTCGCATGATCATCTCCATGGTGATGCCAGGAGGTTGGGCACTGGTGCAGCTACTGATCAAAAAGAACGTGAGAATAGAAAGTGATGTTGTAATGTGGCGCATGGAAAATTTCCCCTAAAGAGCATTTGTTTTCTTCGATTGTCTCTCATCAATGGCCTAAAACTCAAGAAGTAACGGGTTAGCTACAACTTTGGCTGGAAGTCTGACTTATCAGACCCTTTAACTATCTTAACTTATGGAAAAATTGTATAAATCGGGCATGTGTTGAATTCGGTAGTGAAGATTTTGCTTATCATTTTTGAGAATGCCGATGATTTTCAGGTTTTAACTAAAGAGTATCCATGAAATTAAGTGAATTAAAAAAACGCGCTTTGTTCAAGGTAGGTTGTGCCTATCTGGCAGTGTCATGGCTGGTAATTCAGATAATCGGCACCTTGTCTCCCATTTACGATTGGCCTGGAATTCTTGTACGTGGTTTCGCCTTTATGCTGATTATGGGCTATCCCTTGGTCATGCTGATGACACTGGCCTATGAAATGCTGCACAAGACACGGGACTGGCAGGTTACCGAGGCGGAAAATCAGAAAAATGCTGGTAACGGAAAAATTTTCTACAGAGTCATTGTCGCTATTGTCATCCTGACACTGACCATTATGTTAGTGGATATTTTTGTCCTCCGATCTCCTGAGCGTCGATCGCTTGATAGCCAATCTGAGCCGGGGGTGTTTGTTGAGGAAAGCCCTGTGAGAAATATTGCTGATTCTGTGAACAATCAATCTTCTGAGCCTGAGGCAGATAATATGTTCGTGGCGAATCAACTGTTAACAGAGGCCAACAGACTACGAAATGATGGGCAGTTCTTTGAAGCTGAAAAGCGTTATCAACATTATTTTGATCAATTTGGCTATATTGATGCAGGTGCCATCGAAGCCTATGCCCACCTGCTGTCGAGAACGGGTCAGTTTAACGAAGCAATTGCCATGTTTGAGCGGGCTCGCCATCAGGCGCATATGACAACAAAATTTACTTATGAGATTGCCTTGCATGAATTGTATCGAGGGAAGGTGGAAGCTGCGCGTCAGATTGCAAACGCAGACCTGACTGATGATGGTGATTTTCTAATTAGCGCTATTGCATGGGAGATTGCGATGCGTAATGGAGACTCCTTGGGGGCTGCCCGATTGATAAGAGATTTTTATAAGGATGAACATATTCAGCCTGCAAGAATTTCCAGGCATTTCATGGAGAAAATGGCAGACATTCTTTCAATCAATGACTTTGATCAGACTCGTGAAGATATAATTGCATTGATCAACGATCCCGCAGTAACCCGAGTGGAAATGGATTATGTTGCAAAGCTGGCAGCCTTGATGGGGCAGCCCGATTTTGCTCTGGATTACTGGTTTGGTGAAATGGCAAGTCCGGCGATCTGGGACAAAGTGTATGACGATATGCGTCGCCTGCCGGATTTCAATCAGTTAGTGCAGGAAAAGGGTCTGGTGGATTACTGGCGGGCCACTGGCAAGTGGGGGGATTTTTGTGTGGCAGCGGGTGGGCAGGATTTTGTATGTAAATAAAAAACCAGTCGCAAGTTACAAGTTAAAAGTTACAAGTCACAAGATTCAAGTTATAAGTCGCAAGTTAAAAGAACAGGCGTGAAGAAATCCTGGTTCTTTTTACTTGTGTTCAGGCAAAAGAAATCGCTTCGTATTTTTCCAGGTCAATGGATTTACGGGCAATCCATAAATTGTAGTTATCCTGCATGGCAAGCCAGCTTTCGGCAGTTCTTCCCAAAACCTTTGATAATTTAATTGCCATCGCTGGCGAGACATCGGTTTTGCCATTGAGCATTCTGCTTACCAGTCCGGCACTCACCTGCAATTTTCTGGACAACTCATTAGAGCCAATGTCATGGGGAGTAAGATAAACACGTTTTATAAATTTTCCCGGATGCATGGGGTTGTGTTGCACTAAGTCCATCAGTGGTAATCCTCGTAATTAACAATATAGGCATGCCCGTCTGAGAATTTGAAAACGATACGCCAGTTTCCGCTCACTTTAATGGCCCAATGGGATTTAAAGTTTCCTTTCAAGGGATGCAGGTTCCAACCAGGAATTGCCATCTCTTCAATTACTACGGCCGTGTGTAATGCCTGTAATTGTTCTTGCAGGCGAGGCTTATGCCTGGCTTGAATGCCGGCTATACTCCCCGTAGTGAAAAAGCTTTCAAGCCCTTTATGGCGAAAACTTTTTATCATTCCGAATTCTCAAGTGTTTACTATTGCACAACACTCATCAGCGAGTCAAAACTTTACTATTGTCTCTATTCAGTAAAGCAATAAATTCAGAAATATCAATAAAATAGCGCTTTAGAGTTTTGTGTGAAGAAAGTACTACACTTCCTCGTTATGATCCGGCCAGATAAAGCCAATGGGGTTGGGCTTGGTTTCTTCTTTTACTTCGGTGGCAAAACACATCATCTGGACGGTGGACTGGTGGGTAAACATCGTGACCGGGCTGTCCTGAATCAGGCCTTCAATACGAATACCGTCAAAACTGACCTGGGCCAGTTTCAGGACATTGATCTGGACGCCGCCATGTAATACAGCAATGACCGCGGGCTGGTAGTTTTCAGGCAGTTGCATACGCCAGGCTTTGACTTCAGTGGCAAGGGATGCAAGAAATACCGCTGCACTTCGGAACTCATTTTGTTCCTCAGCACTGCAACTGGCTGGTAGCGGGCAGTACAGCGCATCTTTGCCAACAGCAGGGGGAGTAAATCCGGGGACCGGGGATATTTGCCGGCTCAGATTATCCATCACATCTTCCAGATTTAGTGGTGTGTTATTCATGTTTTTGGAATCTTCACTCATAATTCGTCCCCATATAGTTGCGGTGCTGGTGCATGCGATGAGCCATTATGGCAAATAACTGGCCGGGTAGTGAAACTAAACGGTGAAATCAAATATACAGCGGAACTGAGCACTCAGTGAGTAAAGTTTATTACGGTATCTCTTGCTTGTGAGTTACAGAAATCCCTGCCTGTTTCCTTTATGAAACACAGTCCTTTGAAGAGGCGATGCCTTTAGGGTGACTGCTCATCGAGTTCATAAAGCTCTTTCAGAATAGATTTCCATTCCTGATACTGTTCTTCCAGGGTGCCGGAAAGGTGGTAAAGGGAATCTTCAAGGGTGATATCGGTGGGTAGCACTTCATTAGTAAAACCTTCACTGATTTCATCCAGATACTGGTCCTGCATGCGCGCCCAGCGAAAGTTGTTGTAGCTTTCCAGCAATGACATATAGCTGCCACGACGAAGATCATTACTCTGC
>Ga0181598_1000273_pt1 | contig 49565 bp, 47 predicted proteins | sample 041ome_4_FD_153295 | JGI IMG/M metagenome (GOLD analysis project Ga0181598, IMG submission 153295) | Coastal salt marsh microbial communities from the Groves Creek Marsh, Skidaway Island, Georgia - 041404US metaG (spades assembly) | ecosystem: Environmental > Aquatic > Marine > Intertidal zone >... | reverse complement strand
TGGAAAATCTAATATTGTTGAAGCAATGAAATGGGTAATGGGTGAAAACTCAGCAAGGCAGATGCGTGGGGATGGGATGGATGATATAATCTTTTCTGGAACTAATGAGCGCCCAGCAAGAAATTTTGCTGAAGTTTCTATAAAATTGGATAACACAGAAAAAAAAGCTCCTTCCAATTTTAACCAGTTTGACGAAATTGAAATTTCAAGAAAAATTGAACGAGAAAAAGGTTCTATATATAGAGTTAATGGTAAACAGGTTAGATCAAGAGACATACAATTAATATTTGCTGACAATGGTACAGGAGCAAGGTCTTCTGGTATTGTTAGCCAGGGTAGAATTTCTCAAATAATAGACTCTAGTCCTGAAAACAGAAGAGTAATCCTAGAGGAAGCTGCTAATATTAAGGGCTTACATAGCAGAAGGCATGAAGCCGAGTTAAAGCTTAATGGTGCTACAGATAATTTAAGTAGGCTCTTAGATATTGAGCAAACATATAACGAACAATTGGTTGAATTAGAAAAACAAGCAAGAAAAGCTTCACGATACAGATCTGTTGGTGAACGCTTAAGAAAAGCCGAGTCAACACTATTTATTAAGCTTTTAAATTCATCAGAAACGGATCTTAAAAACTTTAAAAATGAGCTTGAAATAGCTACTGATAGAGTTAACCAAGCCCAACTTGATGTATCAAAAAACACAAAGTCTAAATTAGTAGCATTTGATAAAATTCCAGAGTTAAAGAAAATTGAAGCGGAAAAAGCTGCTTTTTTACAATCTTTAAATATAAATAAAATTAGATTGGAAGAAGAAAAATCATCAGCAAATAAAACCTTAGATAATATTTTTAATCAAATATCACAAATTGAAATTGATATAGAAAGAGAAGAAGAAATTAAAGAAGATTCAAAAAAGAGCTTACTAAATTTAGAAGATGAAGAAAAAAAATTAAAAACTGAATCTAAAGCTTTTGAAGGAAAAATTGATCAAGCAATTAGTCTAGTTAAAGAACTTAAAAAAAAATCTGATGAGGCGGACCAAGATTTGTCCTCAATAAATTCAAAAATATATTCTATAAATTCTAATAAAGAAAATATTGAGAAACGTATTACTGACTTAAAAGAGAAAATAAAAAAATCTGAATTTCAGATTCCTCAATTTAATATATTAGAAGAAGAAAAAAGTTTTAAAGAAAATAAAGCAAAGATAATTAAGGGTAGAAAATTATTAGAAGAGAAAAACAAATTATTACTTACAAAGAAAAATGAATATGAAGCAATTAAAAAAATACTGAATGATTTAAACAAAGCAAAAACCGAAGCCGATTATAAAGTTAACATTACAAAAGCAGAATTAAACTCACTTTCATCTTTACTTGGTCATGATACATCAAGTAAGGAAACATTAGAAAATAGCATTGATAGTTTTGCTAGCTTAGAAAAATCAATAGGTTCAATTTTAGGGGAAACTCTCTTAGCACCAGTATTATCTAATTTAGACACCCCAAAAAACACCCCCTTTTGGAGAAAAAATTTAAAAGGAATTATTGAAACAAAACTTCCTGATGGAGTTAAACCAATAATTAAAAATATAAAAAATAATTCAATATTAGACCTTGCTTTATTAGGCGTTGGGATTGTTGATAACGAAGAAATTGCATTTAAACTTCAGGATAAATTATCTTTTGGACAAGCCTTAACAACTGTTGAAGGCGGTTTATGGAGATGGGATGGCTTTGTTCAGCCACCTCAAGTTCAAAATAGCTACTCAGAAAGGCTACAAAACATTGCCAAACTTAGGTCTTTAGAAAAGGAATTTCCAAATCTAGAAAACAGACAAAAAAGTATTCAAAGTAAGATAGATAAGAACGAATTATACATTAATGTTATAGAAAAAAATATTCTAGAATTAGAAAGTCAAATTTATGATTTGATAGAAGCAAATAATAATTTAAATTTATTGAATACAAAAATTGAATCTAAGATTGGCTCATCAAAAATTTTGGTAAAAGAGCATCAAAATATTATTGATCTATCTAACAAAGAGCTAAATTTATTAAATAAAGAACTAATCAATTCCAGTAATTTACCACTTTTACTAACAGAAGAATTAAAGATAAGAAACATTGCAGATCAATGTAGAAATTCATTAACTGATGCCATGGCAGCTGAACAACAAGTAAGGAATCATGAAAGTTACCAATCTAGAAACCTACTTCAAATTAAAAATCAAAAAAATAATTGGAAAAAAAGAGAAGATGAGGCAATTGCCCGTTTATTAACATTACAAAATAGACAAAAAAGTCTTTCTGAAGAAAAACAAAAACTTATGAATCTTCCTGACAATTTCAAAAAAAGAGAGGATGAGTTAAATTTAGAAATCAACAAAGCATTACAATTAAGAAATAAAGCTGCCGATAATTTAGTTGAAGCTGAAACTAATTTAAATGAATTAGAAAAATTAGAAAAACTAAGTGAACAAAACATGTCATCGTTACGCGAAGAAATGATTAAAATTGAAGCTAAACTTAATCTTTCAAAATCTCAGGTTAAAAACATTGAAGAAAGAGTATGGGAAAAACTAAGAATTAATACTGACCAATTATATGAAATAGCTAATTTAGATAAAAACGATGAAATAGACATATCAATTGATGCTCTCGAAAAAACAGTGCACCGTTTAATAAATGAAAGAGATTCTATCGGAGCGGTAAACCTTCGTGCAGAAGAAGAAATGAAGGAAATGAGAGATAAAATCAAAACAATGTCTGATGAGAGAATAGACCTTGAGCAAGCTATCGATAAGTTAAAAACAGGTATTTTTGAACTTAATAAGGAAGGACGACAAAGATTAAAAGAAAGCTTTGAAGAAGTTAATAAAAATTTTAAGAATTTATTCCAAAAACTTTTTGGAGGAGGTAATGCAGAATTAAAATTAATAGGCAATGAAGACCCTTTACACGCAGGTTTAGAGGTTTTAGCAAGCCCTCCAGGGAAAAAAATGCAACTGCTGTCACTTTTATCTGGAGGTGAGCAAGCATTGACTGCAATTTCACTTATATTTTCTGTGTTTTTGTGTAATCCTGCACCAATATGTATTTTAGATGAAGTTGACGCACCTCTTGATGATTCTAATGTTGGTAGATTCTGTAATTTATTAGAAAAAATAGTAGAAGAAACAGACACTTATTTCATGGTAGTTACTCATCATAGACTAACCATGGCTAAGATGGATAGACTCTTTGGAGTTACCATGGAACAAAAAGGGATAAGTAGGTTAGTCGCAGTAAATTTAGAACAAGCAAATAGAATAAAAAAAATTGCATAATTAATCTTTTTTTTAAAGTAAACTCTTGACTTATTTGTAAGCTCAAAATAGTTTAAGCTCGCTTATTAAGTGTAAATGAAAGCTAATTATGAGCTCGTTGAAAAATGATAAAACTTTGACGGAAAGAATTGATATTGCAATATCTAAAGAGGAAAAATTTAATAAGGACAATAGCAACAATAAATCGCTAGTTAATATGTTTTCTAGAGTTGCCACAGAATTGCTTGCGGGACTTCTGATTGGTGCTGGAATAGGTTGGACAATTGATCAATGGTTAGGAACAATTCCCTGGTTTTTAATTATTTTTTTTCTTCTTGGTGGGGCAGCTGGAATACTTAATCTCTGGAGAGTAGTTACTGGAAAGGGGTTGAAAATTGGATACTTTAAATAATTATTATAGAATATTAAAATGAATTCACCTGTAGAACAATTTACCATTAAAACGTTGTATGAAATAAACTTAATGGGTATCGATGTATCTTTTACTAATGCATCATTATTTATGATGTTATCTATTTTTTGTTCAGTGGGTTTTTTATATATAGGAGCAAAAAAACAATCACTTGTTCCAAACAGATTTCAGTCTTTAGTTGAATTATCTTATGAATTTGTTGCTAATATGGTTAAAGAAAATGCTGGCAAGGGAAGCCAAGCTTATTTTCCATTCATTTTTACATTATTTATGTTTATTTTATTTGGTAATTTACTAGGGATGATCCCTTACAGTTACACTTTTACATCTCAAATAGCAGTTACTTTTACATTAGCAGCTATAATATTTTTAGGTGTTACTTTAATTGCTCTGTTTAAGCATGGTTTTAAATTTTTTACATATTTTTTCCCATCTGGAGTGCCTATAGCTCTTGCCCCCCTTCTTATTCCAATTGAAATAATTTCATATTTTATACGTCCAATTAGCTTGTCTGTAAGACTATTTGCTAACATGTTAGCAGGTCATACTATGATGAAAGTTTTTGCAGGTCTCATAATTATGATGGGTTCTGCTGGTGGTCTTTTGAAAGTTGGAGCTTTGTTACCACTAATGGCAGTAATTGGTTTGACAGGACTTGAATTTCTAGTAGCAGCTCTTCAAGCTTACGTATTTAGTATTTTAACATGTATGTATTTGCATGATGCATTACATTTACACTAATTCATGACTAAAATTTAAAACTGAAAGGAAAATAAAATGGAAATGGATGCCGCAAAATTAATAGGAGCTGGTTTAGCAGTTATAGCTTTAGCTGGTGTTGGTGTAGGTATAGGTAATATATTTGCGTCATTAGTAACAGCAGTTGGACGAAACCCAGCAGCAAAAAATGAAGTTTTTGGCATAGCTATTCTTGGTTTTGCTCTTACAGAAGCTGTCGCACTTTTTGCACTAGTAATTGCACTACTTCTCCTGTTTACGTTTTAATAATTAGAATTAAGTACCTGTAGTTTATTAACTATAGGTACTTTTTAATCAAAAAGAATAAAAATGACAAATTTTAGAATTAAGTGTTTTATCTTAGCTATAATAACCTTTTCTTACCCTGCTATTGGTTCTGAAACTAAAGGAGGCCTACCTCAATTAGATTTGACCACTTACCCATCCTTAATATTCTGGTCAATTATTTCATTATTAATTGGTTATTTTCTAATGAGGTACTTAGTAACACCAAATATTAAATCTATCCTGAACTCCAGAGAAACAAGCATTCAAAATGATCTAGTTAAAGCTAAATCTTCAAGTCAAGAAGCTGATAAAATAAAACAAACTCTTATTAAAAATCAGGAAGAGATAAAATTAAAGTCACAATCAGTAATCAATAATGCATTATTGGAAGCTAGAGAAATGATTGAAAAGGATGAGAAAGATATTTCAAATAAATTAGATCAAAAAGTTTCTAAATCTGAAAATAAAATAATTAATACGCAAAAAAAAGTTATTGATGAGGTTATAAGTTCTGCTGAAGAAATAACTACCAATGTTGTTAAAAAATTTACAAACTTAACATGTGATAAAGCTGAAATTGAGAAAGCTGTCAAATTAGCCTCTAAAAGAATATTAATGGAGAAATAGATGTATCTCGACGAAACAGCATGGGTAGCAATAGCATTTATTCTTTTTATTATTTTGGTGTGGAAAAAAGGCAGTCAAGCAATTACTTCTCTATTAGACAATAGATCATTATTAATTAAAAATGAGTTAGATCAAGCTAAATCACTGAAAGAAGAAGCGTTGGAGGAACTCAGGCAATCTCTACAAACACAAAAAAATATTTCAGAAGAAGCTGATAAAATCCTTAAAGAAGCAAAAGAGAATGCTAAAAGAATAATTGAAGAAGCTAAAATTAAATCTTCTGAAATTATAAAAAGGAAAGAAGATCAAGCTGAACAGAAGATTTTAGCTTTAGAAAATGATGCGATTAATAATATAAAAAAAATTACAGGCAATATTATCATAGAATCTTCAAAAATTTATATAAATGATAAAATTGACAAAGAAGAAAATTCTAAATTAATTACAAAGTCTTCTAGTGAGATAAAATCAATTTCAATTAATTAGATTTTCTATTTAATACCTAATAAGACTTCACCACCCTTAGGCACACTCAAATTAAATTGCGTCGATCTGTCAACAATACGACTATTTTTTAACATAAATTGTGAGTAAGAAAAATCATCTCTTTCATATTCATTCTTAGACGCATCTAAAGAAACAACTGATATATTTACAGGAACATAATCTTCAATACTAGTATCGTTCCTAATGGCTCTTATATTGATAGATAACTCCATATCAACATCATTGTTGTCATCAGTACAATATGTTTGCACTCCTCTTATACCAATATATACAGGTATATTTTTTTCTGATTTGACAACAACTTCTGCAGCTTCTTTAAACGATGTTAATTTCGGACAATCTATTACTTCTTTTTTAATTGCTGAACAACTACTCAATAATAAGAACATAAATATTTTAACCAATTTATTCATTAATATCTTCCTATATGTAAAAAAGTTTGTTCTTAGATTAATCTTTATTGACGTAATCAATGTAATACATCAAAAGTAAATTATGAAGAAACAAAATATAAATTTATATTTAGCATCTCCTAGAGGTTTTTGTGCAGGTGTTGATAGGGCTGTAAAGATCGTTGAAGAAACTATCAAAAAATTTGGTTCACCAGTTTATGTAAGGCATGAAATAGTTCATAATAAAGATGTCGTTAATTCATTAGCTAAAATTGGTGCTGTTTTTGTCGAAGAGGTACATGAAGCACCAAAAGATAGACCAATTATATTTTCGGCACATGGTGTTCCTAAATCGGTAGTTAATGAGGCCAAACAAAGAAAGATGATTTCAATTGACGCCACTTGTCCCTTAGTGACTAAAGTTCATAACGAAACTATTAGACATTATAATCTTGGAAGACATATATTATTAGTTGGACATAGAAACCACCCAGAGGTTATAGGTACGATGGGTCAAGTACCTAATGAATTTGTTTCTCTTATTGAAACAATTGATGATGCAATTAACATCAAGGTTAAAAACACAGAAAAATTAGCTTACGCTACACAGACAACCTTATCACTTGATGACACTAAAGAAATACTCACAGTTTTAATAAAAAGATTTCCTTCAATAAAAGGACCTAATTCTGAAGATATCTGCTATGCAACAACTAACAGACAACAAGCTGTAAAATCAATGGCTAAACTTTGTGATACAATTTTAGTAATAGGTGCTCAAAATTCTTCTAACTCTCTTAGATTAGTTGAGGTTGCCTTAAGCCATGGGGTTAAAACAGCCCAACTTATTCCTGATGAATACACTTTGAACAAATTTCTTGAGAGTTTTAATCCTTCATTAACACCTAATCTTGGGTTAACCGCTGGCGCATCTGCACCTGAGACTTTAGTACAAGTTTTGATATCCAAACTAAAAAAAGATTTTGAAGTTAATCTTGTAGATCATACCGTTACAAAAGAAAACGTTACGTTTAATTTACCAAAAATTTTAAGATAAAAAGTAAGGTAATAAGTTGGCTGTTTATACAGATTTGCATAAAGAACAATTAATAAAACTTTTAAAACTTTATGATATTGGAAATTTAATTTCATATGAAGGGATTACAGAAGGTATAGAAAATAGTAATTTTTTTGTGAAAACTACACGCGGAAAATTTATACTTACTATTTTTGAAAATAGGGTAAACAAAAACGAGTTACCCTTTTTTTTAGAAATAATGACACACTTAAGTAAAAAAAAATTCTTATGCCCTTATCCAATAGTTGATTTAAAAAATGATTATATTCATGAGTTATCTGGAAAGCCTTCTATAATTGTTAATTTTCTCGAAGGAAAATCTAAAATTAACATTAGAAAAAAAGATTGCTATAAAGTTGGATCATATATGGGCTACATGCATAAACAAAGCTATGATTTTCCTTTTGAAAGAAAAAACTCTTTGTCAATAGATGGGTGGAAAGAGTTAATTCATAAATGTTCTGAGTCAATACCTAAAAGTTTGTTAACTGATTTAGGAACTAACTTAATTGAAGATTTACAAAAAACTCTTTATTTTTGTGAAAAAAATTGGCCATTTCATCTTCCAAAAGGTTTCATTCACGCTGACATGTTTCCTGATAATGTTTTTTTTCTTAATGACAAAATATCAGGAGTTATTGATTTCTATTTTAGTTGCTCTGATATTTTAACTTATGACTTAGCTATAGCTGTAAACGCATGGTGTTTTAACGAACATAATGTTTTTGATTCCCAAAAGTATGATTCATTGTTAGAAGGCTATAATTCTCAAAGAAAGTTAAATCAAGATGAAATATTATATTTACCTCTTTTATCTCAAGCTGCCTCAATGCGATTTTTACTAACACGACTTTATGACTGGGTTAATACTCCTGAAGATGCAGATGTAATACCAAAAGATCCTAAAGAATACATTATAAAATTAAAACACTTTACTAATATTGTAGAAAAAATTGAATATAACTAATAGTGAAATATGAGTGATATAATAACTATATATACTGATGGTGCTTGTTCTGGAAACCCGGGCAAAGGTGGCTGGGGTGCTGTTATTATTATAGGAAAAGAAGAGATTTTTTTATCAGGTTTTAAAACTCTAACAACCAATAATCAAATGGAACTCACAGCAACAATAGAAGCTTTAAAAAATATAAAAAAAACAAGCAATATACACTTATACACTGATTCTCAATATGTAAAAAATGGTATTAATCAATGGATATTCAATTGGAAGAAAAATGGATGGATAACAGCAAATAAAAAACCTGTAGCTAATAAAGAATTATGGATTGAGTTAGACACATACGTAGCAACCCATAAAGTGAAATGGTTTTGGGTTAAAGGTCACTCTGGTGATCATTATAATGAAATCGCAGACAAATTAGCCGTTAGTGCAATGCATAAAAATAATTAGATAATTATAAATTATTTAAAATATTTTCTGCAGTCGAGACCTCAAATGCTCCAATTTCTTCTACAAATATTTTTTGGATTACGTTGTTATCTACTATAATAGCAAACCTTTTACACCTATGACCTAAAACTTTTCCAAAATTATGATCTAATCCTAATGACTTTGAAACAGAGCAATCTGAGTCTGACAGCATATGAATTTTGTCGTTAACACCACTTACCTCACCCCAAGCTTGCATAACATGTGGGTCATTAACAGCCATGCAAGCTATTTTGGAAACACCTTTTGAAATTATTTTTTCATAATTATTAATAAAACCAGGTAAATGTTTTGCTGAACAAGTTGGTGTAAATGCACCTGGCAAAGCAAACAAAACTACTTTGCCAGATTTAAAGTACTCCTCTGTAGTAATTTCTTTTAGACCCTCTTGGTCTTTTGTTCTAAAAATTCCAGATGGAAAACTATCTCCAGCTTTCAAAGACATATAAAACTCCTTATTAATTTAACTAATACATTTAACTTATAAATTACTTTTTTTAAATATAATTTATTGAACTAAATCAATATATTCCTTTATAATATTTTTCGTTAAGATCTCAGGTAAAATTTTACCATTTGGAAAAGAAGGGCTATAAATTTCATTGTAAGGAATACCATAACGCTTTTTTATAGTTAAGAATTCCTTAATTTTATTATCTGGTGTAGTCCAATCTAACTGTAATAAAATTATATTATTTTTCTTAAATAAATGAATAATTTCTGGGGTATCTAAAACAAGTTTTTTATTAACTTTACATGTTAGGCACCAATCTGCTGTGATATCTACAAAAATAGTTTTACCTTCTTTCGCTAATTGACTTGGGTACTGTAAATTTTTATCAATATCCCATCTCATTTCTTTATACTGTTTTGGGTTAGATAATTCGTTTTTAGGTTGAAGCAAAGTGAATAAGATACTCATTAACCAGAAAGAAGTAATTAAAAGGAAAAAAGCCATAATTTTTTTAAATATAATTAACCAATGACCTGGCTTAGGAATGATTTTGATTAGCCTTGGGAAAAAGAGAAGTAATATCAAAGGCAATGAAAGTCCAAACCCCATAAATATAAGAATAGAAAAAATATCAATAATATTCCCTGACAAAGCAAAACCTATTGCAGTTCCTACTAGAGGCGCCGTACAAGGAGTAGCTAGCAAAGTTAGAAACATACCAGTTGTAAAGTCTCCTATGTAACCATCTGGCTTATAAGATAAAAGTGTCAATAATTTTGATGGTAAAAAATAATGAAAAAATTCAAATAAATTTAATGCAAATAAAAAAGTTAATAAAATCATAAATACTAGGAAATATGGGCTTTGAAACTGGATTCCCCACCCAACATAATTGCCTGTTGCTTTTATAAGATACGTTAATAGTGATAGTAAAAGAAACGTTGTTAGAATCCCTAATATATTAAAAATTATTTTCTTTCTAAAAACTTGGATGCTTTCCGTTCTATAATTAACTAGCTGTATCATTTTCAAGGACAAAACAGGCAATACGCACGGCATAAAGTTTAAAATAAAACCACCTAAAAAAGCAATAATTACCATTTTCAACCCTAGACTAATATGAGGAACAGAATTTTGTACTAATTTTTGATTAGAGTTTTTAATAAGCATTTCGTAACTTATATTATTAGTCAGAAAAGTTAATTTCAGAGGATCTACAGGGGTATCTAAATTACTTAAATCCAACTCGATATTTAAGTAATTATCATCAGCAAAAACATTAGATTTATAATAAATAGAATTGTTTTTATCCTCTACAATTATATCATATATTTTATCATTAATAGAATTCTCAAATTTTAATTTCAGATAATTTTTATAAATTTCTCCTGATACTAACTTGAGTTCATTTTTTTTAATTTTCTGGGGAAGTTTTGTTTTATATTTATTAATTTTTTTTAAGGAGTTTTTATCTTCGAAAGGATAATTTAATTTATTCAAATCAAATTTCTGGGTAACTGGCACACAGATTTCAGAACATACCTGAGCACTTAATTCTATATATCCATATATATTTTTTTTATTATCTATCGGTTTTATTTCTAGGGGAAAAACCACCTCATTTTCATAACCAAAAGTTTCAATATCAAAAAAAGAAAATCTTTGAGGTGTGGGAAATAATAAATTTACTGCACTTACATTCTTAGTATTTTTCCATGATATTTCTGGTGGAAGCCCTGCATCTCCAGGATTTCTCCAATAAATTTTCCATTTAGGGGAAAGTTTTACTTCTAAACCTAACAGATATTCATTCTTATTATTATTTGGTTTATATCCTGGAAGAAGGTCAAACGTAACAAAGTCATAAACTTGATTAGATGTGGAAGCGTCATAGTTAGTATTTATATTTGCATAAGAGTTTTTTAAACAAATGTGATTTATAAAAAACAAACATATAAATAAGACTATTATTTTATAAAATTTAGAACTCACTACATGATTGTACATATTTAGTTTTCAGATATTATTAATTAAGGTCAGAATATATTGGAAATAGATATATGTATCAAGAACTGTTAGGTAAACTTTTAATTGCGTCACCAGGACTAGAAGATCTTAGGTTTCAAGACTCAGTTATACTAATATGTGAGCATTCTGAGGATGCTGTAATGGGGCTAATATTAAATAAACCACTCCATAATTTTGATATTTACCAAATATTAAAAAAATTAAAAATTAAAAATAATTCAAAAATAGAGAACGAAAATGCTTTTTTTGGAGGTCCGGTTCACTTAAATCAAGGTTTTATTATTCATTCAAACGATAAAGTATACCCAACATCTTCAGAAATATTTACTCAAATAATGATTACAAGTTCTAATGAAATTTTAAGTGACATTTCAAACAACCAAGCTCCTAAGTATTCGAAGATTTTTCTAGGTTGTGCTGTATGGGATTATAATCAGTTAAACAATGAAATACTAGAGAACTCGTGGATAATAACAAATTCTTCAGAAGAAATAATTTTTGATGGGAATTCAGGGTTTGATTTATGGAAAAAATCTTTATTAAATATAGGGATAGATCCTAAAAAGTTAGTTTCATATTCAGGAACTGCATAGAATTTTAGTTAAATAAAGAAGATAACCCTAATTTTTTATATTCTTTTGCTCCAGGACCTATTACTGAAAGAACTGGATGTGAAGAAGATATTAATTTCTCTGCAACTTCAGAAATAGAATTAATAGTTATATTTTCAATCTTTTCTTTAACTTCATCACTTTTTATTATTCGACCATAATCAATCATGCATTTTGCCATATATTCAGCTCTTGAAGAATTGCTTTCTTGGCCCATTATAAAACCTGCTTTCATCTGCGCTTTAGCTCTAGATAGCTCATGATCTGAGACAGAGAATTTAATTTTTTTCCACTCATTAAGGCTAGTTTCAATTAGATCATCTACGTTATTTGGCGAGGTTCCAGCATAAAACCCTAATGTACCAAATGTTTTTTGAATTTGGCTAAAAGCAAAAATAGAATAACATAATCCTTTTTTTTCTCTAATCTCTTGAAACAACCTAGATGACATACCTCCACCAAGTATAATAGTAAGAGCCCTTAGAGAGTATTTGTCTATGTCACAGTTTCTTAAGCCTTCTATTCCAAAAACTAACTGTGTCTGTTCTAAATCTCTATCTTCTCCAGAAAAGCCTGAGGACCATTTAGAATTTACATTACGGGGTTTGTAATTATTTTTAATCTCAGAGAACTTTTCTTCTATGGATTTAAAAAACCAATCACTACTTATATCTCCAGAAGATACAACAACCATGTTTTGGGGCCCATAATTTGATGATAGAAAGTTTTTTAAATCTGGTTTTTGGAATCTACTGACTGTTTCTTTTGTACCTAAAATTGATCTTCCTATTGATTGATTTTTAAAAGCTGTGGAATTAAAATTTTCAAAAACTTTGTCGTCAGGTGAATCTATGGATTGTCCAATTTCTGAGATAATAACACCACGTTCTCTTTCAATTTCTTCTTCTGGAAAAGTAGAATGTTTTATTATATCAGACAAAATATCAATGCCTAGTTCTGTGTTTTCCTTCAAAACTTTTAAATAATATGCAGTTACCTCTTTACTTGTGTAAGCGTTAATATCGCCACCAACATCTTCAATTTCTTGAGCTATTTGTTTTGCATTTCTATTAACTGTTCCTTTAAATGCCATATGCTCTAACATATGAGCAATCCCAGATTCATTTTCTGTCTCTTTAGCACTTCCAGAACCAATCCAAACTCCAATTGAGGTACTATTAATATTCATTTTATCATTTACAATGGTAAGACCATTATCAAGAACTTTGAATTCTACATTCATTGGCTTCTCATATTTGATTTAATAAAACTTTGGATTTCAGACATATTTGGATTTATTACCTCAAAGTACTCTTCACTACTCATAATTTTTTTTAGTGGTATGGGGACATCAGGTGAAGAGTTTATGCTTTTACTTATTACACTTGGGAACTTTGCTGGATGTGCACATGCTAAAGATACTATAATTGAGTTATCTTCAACCTGTTTATTATCTATTGCCTTTAGAAGTGCACCATAACCAATAGCACTATGAGGGTCTAATAAATAATTATAATCTTCATATACGCGTTTGATTATATCTAATGTCTCTTCATCTGTAATCTTGTATGCTGCAAATAGATTATTAATTTCAAGTAATTGCTCTTTTGTAATTTCAAATTTGCCTTCATTTTTGAAATCAAACATCTGTTTTTTAACTTTAGCTGTGTCTAATTCATTAATTATATATAACAATCTTTCGAAATTACTTGAAACCTGAATATCCATGCTAGGGCTAAAGGAAGCAATGACACTTTTCCTTTCCATTATGCCGTTATTAAAAAATCTAGTCAGGATATCATTTTGATTAGATCCACAAATTAACCTTGATATTGGCAAACCAATTTTTTTAGCCATCCATCCCGCCAGAATATTACCAAAATTACCAGTAGGAACTGAAAAAGTTATTTCCTTTTCTGGAGCCCCTAACTTTAATGCAGAATAAAAATAGTAAACAATTTGAGGTAATAATCTTACCCAATTAATAGAATTTATTGCAGATAAAGAAGTTTGATCCTTAAAATTTAAATCCTCAAAACAATCTTTTACAATTGATTGACATCCATCAAAATCAGTTTTGACTGACAAAGCGTGTGCTCCACGCTCATTGATATAAGTCATTTGTTTTTGCTGAACCTCTGAAACTCGTAGATGAGGGAAAAGTATGAAAATATCTATATTTTCTTGTCCCTTAAATGCTTCTAATGCTGCCGAGCCAGTGTCACCACTTGTAGCGCCTAAAATAACACCCCTTTTCTTTCTATTATGAAGGGCTTGATTAAATGCCCTAGATAAAAATTGCATTGCATAATCTTTAAATGCAAACGTTGGTCCATGAAAAAGTTCTAATATATAGGTATTATTTTTAAGATTATATAAAGGGGCTATACCCTCATTAAAACCAGAATAAGTATCTTTGCATATTTTAAATACTTCTTTCTCGCTAAGACATGGCTCTATAAATGGACACATAATTTTTGTAGCCAATTCTGCATAATCCAGAGATTTCATATCTTCTAATTCACTAAAACTAAAATGGGGCCATTCTTCTGGCATAAATAGTCCACCATCTCTGGCTAATCCCGATAAAAGTACATCTTCATATGATAATGAAGTTTCTCCACCTCTTGTGCTTGAATACTTAATCTGCTTTGACATTCTAATCTTTCTTTTTAATTCTTAATCTTCCATTAGAAACGTGATAGGAAAAATAAACTATTAAAAGAGATAATGCTAACCCATACCATGTTATCGCATATGATAAGTGTTGATTTCTTAACTTTGGCTCTCCACTAACACCGATTGGAAGGGTCATTTTCTCTCCCACTCTAAGAGCATCAATGTAGTAGTTTGAAATAATTTCAGTAGAATTGAAATTTAGGAATTTAAATATCTCTGATGGTTTTATAGTAAACCAGAATCCATTTTTACCATCATTTTCTGGAACAAAATAACCTTTTTTTTGGGGATATCTTATTATACCATTTACTATTATAATACCGGGTTGGAGGCTAAACTTTCTTTTATTTGGATCTCTGTAACCTTCTGATACCCAACCTCTATTAATAAGTATAATTTTATCATTTGTTAATTTAAATGGTGTAACAACATGAAAGCCTGCGTTGCCTTCGTAGGTTTTCCCAGTAATATAAATTTCATCCTCGTGGAGAAAACTGCCTCTTACTTCAACGGATTTAAACTCATTAATTTTAGTTTTTATTAAACTGGATGGATCTAAAATAGGATTAGATTGGCTTTGACTTATATATCTTTCTATTAATGCTTCTTTCCAAAACAATCTTTTTATTTGCCAAGTTCCAAAACTTAATAACATAACAAAGACAATAAAAGAAACTATTGATGGCCAAAGCATTGGCTTAAAATATATATTCATTTGCTAGTAAAAAGCTCCAATAGTGACTAAGTATTTTACAATACTTATCAACCACCCCACCAATATATGCAAACAAATAAGAACAACCACACTACATCAACAAAATGCCAATACCATGCTGCTGCTTCAAAACCAAAATGGTGGTCAGCCGTGAAATGCCCTTTTAAGCCTCTGAACAAACATACAGTTAAGAAAATCGTACCCACCAAAACATGAAAGCCATGAAACCCAGTAGCCATATAAAAAGTGGAGGCATATATTCCATCTGTAAAACCAAAAGTTGCGTGTTGATATTCATATGCTTGTACAAATGTAAAAATAGCACCTAAAATTATTGTTAAAACAAGACCGTTTATAAAATCTTTTCGATTATTATGCTGTAAGGCATGGTGGGACCAAGTAACTGTGCATCCAGACAATAGAAGTATTAAAGTATTTATTAATGGCAAATCAAAAGGATCTAATGCTTCAATACCCTCGGGTGGCCATACCCCTGTATCAGGATATAAACTTGAGTCAAAAAATGCCCAAAAGAAGGCTACAAAAAACATAACCTCTGAACATATAAAGAAAATCATACCATATCTCATACCAATTTGTACTATAGGCGTATGGTGACCTTGATACTCAGCTTCTCTTACAACATCTCGCCACCAATAAAACATTGTGGCTAACACCATAAAAACTCCTGCACCCAACACGTATATCGAGTATGGATATTCATGCATAAATAAAGTTAAACCTAAAAACAAGGTGAAACCAGCAGCTGAGCCTAATGCAGGCCATGGACTTGGCTCAACTAAATGATATTGATGTTTTTGTTCACCGCTCATTTCAATCTCCTTGCTTACTTATAATTAATTTATATATATTTTAACCTAATTTAGTCTACTAAATTTTATAACTTTCAATGATATCAACATAAATCTATGTGTCCGCACTAAAAAAAGTATAGGACAAAGTAATTTCTTTTAAATTCTTTGTATTTTCATCTTCACTAATACTTGGATCAACATAAAACGAGACAGGCATTTTAACCTCTTCACCTGGCTGCAATGTTTGTTCAATAAAACAAAAACAGTCAACTTTCATAAAGACGCTACCTGCTTTGGGTGGAGAAACATTATAAACTGCTGTACCAGTAGTTGGCTTGTTAGATAAATTCTTTGCTGTGTAATAAATTATTTCTTGAACACCTGGTTGAACTAAAATTTCTTTTTTTGGAGCCTTGAATTCCCAATTCAATTCAGAAGATATATTAGAGTCAAACCTTATCTGTACATTATTATATTGGCCATTTGAACCAGGTGCAATGGATGCTCTCTGAACCGTACCCGCATACCCAGTAACTCTACAAAACAAATCATATAATGGTACAGAGGCAAAAGATAAACCCAACATGAATATTACAATCAAGAATGCCCATAAAAGAGCGTTATTGTTTTTCTTTGATAAACTAATAGTCATTTAGCCAGTGATATCCATTCTTAATATAGTTATAAAAAAGAAAAGAATAACCATAAAAATTATTATACCAAAAACAGCAATATTTTTTGATTTTCTGTTTTCGTAGAAAGCTTTTATATCATCATCTTTTTTGCTAGTTTTCATAATTAATACTAAATTCCCATATCAATTAATTTATCAAAGCAAATACCAGCAAATATCACGCTTAAATAAAATATAGAATATAAAAAAAGACTTTTTTCAGCTCCATTATTCTTTTTGAATAATAATAACGACCTTCTAAAAAACTCTAGTCCACATACACTAACAATGACAAGGTAGATTAATCCAGAGTAACCCAAAACCCAAGGTAAAAAAGAGGACGGTATTAGAAGAAGAGTATAAATCAAAATGTTTTTCTTCGTTACTTCATCTCCATAAATAATAGGAAGCATAGGGATGTTAGCGTTAGCGTAATCTTCCTTTTTTATTAATGCCAATGCCCAAAAGTGTGGTGGAGTCCACAGAAATATAATTAAAAATAATGTAAGAGATTCCACTCCTATATTTCCTGTAGCACATATTTGACCTATGACTGGAGGAAATGCACCAGCTGCGCCTCCAATTACAATATTTTGAACAGTAGTTCGTTTAAGCCAAATTGTATAAATTACAGCATAAAAAAATATGGTGAAAGCTAATAGACTAGCGGCCATCCAGTTTACAGACAAGCCTAGAATAATAACAGACAAAACAGACACTATTATACCAAAAGATAAAGCCTCAGATGCAAGAATTTTGCCTTGAGGAATAGGTCGATCTTTAGTCCTATTCATTAATTTATCAATATCTCTATCGTACCATTGGTTAAGTACACCAGATGCACCAGCACCGAGTGCAATAGCAAAAATACCTATTGATGCTAAAAAAGGATTTAAATCATATCCACTCACTGGTGTTGATATGTAATAGCCTACAAAAGCGGTAAACACGACAAGTGACATTACTCTAGGTTTCATTAACCTAAAATAATCCAAAGGAGATCCTAGTTTAACGGAATCTTGAATTACATCATCCGTATTAGTAGCAATTAAAGACATATCTACCTATCAAATCTACACTATTTAACTTTAGGAATTTCAGAAAATGTGTGAAATGCAGGTGGAGATGAAACTGTCCATTCTAATGTATTATCAGTAGATCCCCATGGATTTTTGTCAGCTTTACGCTTTTTGACAAACGCTTCAATAATAACAACCAGAAAAATAATGGCACCCAAAGCTCCAATGTAAGAGCCTATAGAAGCAACCATATTCCAACCTGCAAAAGCATCTGGGTAATCAACATAACGTCTAGGCATACCAGCAAGACCTAAAAAATGCATTGGAAAGAAAGTTAGATTAACTCCAACAAAAGTTACCCAAAAATGAAGTTTAGCAAGACTTTCGCTATACTCATATCCTGTCATTTTTGAGAACCAATAATAGAAGGCTGCAAAAAGTCCATAAACTGCCCCTAACGATAATACGTAATGAAAATGAGCGATCACATAGTATGTATTGTGTAAAACCACATCTAAGCCTGCATTAGCAAGAACAACACCTGTTACACCACCTACAGTAAAAAGAAAAATAAAACCTATAGCCCAATACATTGGAATTCTGAAAACGATAGAACCACCCCACATTGTTGCGATCCATGAAAATATTTTAATTCCCGTTGGAACTGCAATTACCATAGTGGCCGCAGTAAAATAAGCTCTTGTGTCAACTGAGAGACCAACTGTATACATGTGGTGAGCCCAAACTACAAAACCTATTACACCGATTGAAACCATAGCATATGCCATACCCAAATAACCAAAAACCGGTTTTCTAGAAAACGTAGACACAATTTGGCTAACAATTCCAAAAGCTGGTAAAATCATAATATAAACTTCCGGATGACCAAAAAACCAAAATAAATGTAAAAACAATATCGGGTCACCACCACCTTCAGGGATAAAAAAGCTTGTACCAAAATTTCTATCTGTAAGTAGCATTGTTATCGCTCCAGCTAACACAGGAATTGCTAATAGTAATAAAAACACTGTCACCAACATAGACCAAACAAATAAAGGCATTTTATGTAAAGTCATACCAGGTGCTCTCATATTAAATATAGTTGTAATAAAGTTAGCAGCACCTAAAATTGATGAAGCCCCCGCTAAGTGTAATGAAAATATTGCTAAATCCATACCCATTCCCGGTGATCCAGATGAGCTTGAAAGAGGTGGATAAATAGTCCAACCTACCCCAACTCCTCCATCTACTACCGCAGATAGAAGAAGCAATACAAAGCTCGGCGGTAACAACCAAAATGATATGTTATTCATTCTTGGAAAAGCCATATCCGGTGCACCTATCATTATCGGCACAAACCAATTTCCAAAGCCTCCAATCAAACCTGGCATTACAACAAAGAAAACCATTATCAAGCCATGAGCTGTTGTAAAAACATTCCACATATGACCATCTTCCATATACTGAACACCTGGATTCATTAGCTCCATTCTCATATATATAGACATTGCCCCACCGATAAAGGCAGCCACAATAGCAAATATAATATACATGGTACCTATATCTTTGTGATTAGTAGAATATAACCATCTCTTCACAAATCCTGATGGAGCTCCATGATCGTCGTGGGATGCAGAAGCATGTGAACTTTGAGACAATGATGCCATTATTTTATCTCCTTAATTTCTTTTTTTTCTAGTAAGGCAATTTTATTAAAATTAGTTTCTTCAGCGTTAGCAAATTTAACTTTTGCTTCTTTTAACCATTGTTTGTATTCGTCCTTAGGTAAAGCTTGAATAACTATTGGCATGTAAGCATGATTAACTCCGCAAATTTGATTACACTGGCCATAATATTTCTTCTTACCCATAGGAACTTCAGTCCAAATTTCATTTACCCTTCCAGCGATTGAATAAACTTGAAGCGCTAGAGACGGTACAAAAAAGGAATGCATTACGTCGTTACCTGTTATTAAAAATTTAATTCTTGTACCCTCTGGAACAACCAGTGGATTATCTACGTCTAACATTCTTTTCTGATTATCTTTAAGATCAGCTTCAGCTATTATGTAGCTGTCAAAAGAAATTTCTTCGTCTGGATATTCATAATTCCAATACCATTGTGCACCAGAAACTTTGACTACCATATCTACCGGTTTATCTGCTTCAGTTAAGTAAAGTAATTTGAAAGACGGTATTGCTATCACTACTAAAATTAAAACAGGAACCACAGTCCAAATAACTTCAATCAAAGTATTATGAGAAGTTTTCGAAGGTTTTACGTTTGGTTTCTCTCTAAATTTAATACATACGTATACTAGCAATCCCAAAACGAAAACAGATATTAAAGTAATAACAACAAGTAGGAAGTTATGAAGGTCAGTTGCCTTGGTAGCAATTATACCAGCAGGCTCTTGGAGATCCATTTGCCATGGCTTTGGTTCTGATGCATAAGCTGAGTTTAAATTAAAGAAAATAAACGAACTTATCCCAATTAAAGCAATTTTTATTTTTTCTTTCCAATTAATATTTGAAGCTTGGAAATTTGTGATCATTTTGTTTGCTCCTCAAACTTTAACTTGAAACAATTCACTACAGGAAAGGAAGTATATTGCTTTAAAATTAAAATGATTTTTTACTGTTTATAACTAGGTTATACTTAAAACTTTTTTAACAAAAATACTAGGTCTAAAATCAAATAATTTTATGAATTACCATAAAAATTTAACTTAATTGATTCAAAAACTTTATTTTGTGTTAAACCTTGTAGAATTAAAATAATACTGCCATTTTAAAATATATATAATAACCACAGGCTAAACTATGCAAGATAAATCACCTTTAGAAATAACTGATAAAATTTTTTATGAAGATAATGATTTTGATTTAATGAAAGCTCAATCTTTATTATCACAAACGTTAGAAAATGCTGACGATGGAGAGTTATATTTAGAATCAACTAAATCAGAGTCCTTTTCTTTTGACGATGGAAGAATGAAGAACATTTCATATGATAGTACCAAAGGCTTTGGACTAAGAGCAATTGCAGGAGAAGCAAGAGGGTTTGCACATTCAGGTGAAATCTCAGAATCCTCTCTTAAAAGAGCATCTGAAACTGTAAAATCTGTTTCTAAAAACTACTCAGGAATTATGGCCCCTGCGCCAACTCATGGAATTAACAAACCTCTTTACACTTCAATTAACCCTATAGAAGAGACTGCTTTTGAAATTAAAACAAAACTTCTTGAAGAAATTGATAGTTATGCAAGATCATTGGACAATAATGTTGTTCAAGTATCTGCATCTATTTCAGCTTCATATCAAGCAATACAAATATTAAGGGCTGACGGTGAAAGGGCAGCAGATATTAGACCTCTAATTAGACTTAATGTATCATTAGTAGTTCAAAAAAATGGAAGACGTGAAACAGGTAGTTCTGGATGTGGTGGTAGGGGAGTCTATGAAGAGTGGATTAGTAAAGATAAATGGAAAGCACAAGTAAAAGAAGCCTTAAGAATTGCTAATACTAATCTTCAGTCAATACCAACGCCAGCTGGGGAAATGCCAGTTATTTTAGGTCCTGGATGGCCAGGAGTAATGCTTCATGAAGCAGTTGGACACGGTCTAGAAGGTGATTTTAATAGAAAAGGCACATCAATTTTTTCAGGTAAAATCGGAGAAAAAGTGACAGCAGATGGAGTTACAGTTATTGATGATGGAACAATCGAAAATAAAAGAGGCTCAATAACAATAGATGATGAAGGCACAAAGTCTGCAAAAAATATTTTAATCGAAAATGGAATTTTAAAAAATTACATGCAAGACAGACAAAATGCTAGATTAATGAAAATGCAAGCTACCGGAAATGGTCGTAGACAATCTTATTCTCACTATCCAATGCCCAGAATGACAAACACATATATGGATAATGGAACAGTTGATCCTCAAGAAATCATTAGTTCTGTTAAAAAAGGTATATACGCTGTTAATTTTGCTGGTGGTCAAGTGGATATAACTAATGGAAAATTTGTTTTCTCAGCATCAGAGGCTTACTTAGTAGAGAACGGAAAAATTAAACAACCATTAAAAGGAGCCACCTTAATTGGAAACGGTCCAGATGCAATGTCTAAAATATCGCTTATTGGAAATGATTTAGCATTAGATGATGGAATAGGGACATGTGGAAAAGATGGACAAGGTGTTCCTGTAGGAGTTGGTCAACCTACGTTGCTGATGGGTGGAATAACAATAGGCGGCACAGACACTAATTAAACGAAAATTAAAAAGCATCTTCAACAAAGATATTATCTATTTTTTGATTCCAAGATTTACTATATTTTTCAAGTAAAGTCTCAGCTCCTGTTTTCTTATTGTTAACAATATTAAATAATGGATCTAAAAATTGTCTTTCATCAATGCCTCTGCTGTCTAAGTTATTACGCCTTTTTAGTCCATCACTCGAAATTTTTAACATCTGCAGCGCTATATCATGAATAGAAATATTATTAATAAAGCCTCCAAGAGCAAATTTTGCAGCTGAAACTCTTCCCTCCTCAAGAATTTTTGAATTCATAAAAGGTTTTGCCAAATCATATGCTTCTTTTTGAGACTGAGGGTCATACAACAAACCAACCCACAAAGCAGGCAATGCACAAATAATGTTCCAAGGCCCTCCATCAGCACCTCTCATTTCAAGATATTGTTTAAGCCTAACCTCTGGAAATGGAACAGTAATATGATCTTCCCAATCCTTTATTGTTGGATACTGCCCTTCAAAACCTCTTAAATTTCCATTCATAAAATCTAAGAACGAACTTCCTGCAACATCTATATATTTACCCTCTCTGTATACAAAATACATTGGAACTTCGAGAACATAATCCAACCATTTATCATAACCAAAATCATGATCAAACACAATTTGAGGAACTCCAGTTCTATAAGGATCAGTATCTGTCCAAACCATTGCTCTAGAAGACAAATAACCACTTTGCTTACCCTCTATAAAAGGAGAATTAGCAAATATAGCAGTTGCAATAGATTGAAGGGCCAAAGATGTTTGAAATTTTTGCACCATATCTTTTTCATTTAAGTAATCGAGATTTACTTGGATTGTGCATGTTCTTAGCATCATATCTAACCCAAGCTTACCTACTTTGGGCATATGATTTCTCATAATCTCATACCGTCCTTTTGGCATCCATTTTTGATTAGAACGAGACCATTTAGGATCATAACCTAAACCAATCATTGATAAACCTAAATCCTTCATAGCCTTCTTCATCATATTTAGATGGCTGCCAGTCTCCTTACATGTCTGATGTAAATTTTCCAAAGGAGTTCCAGACAACTCTAATTGCCCACCTGGCTCTAGAGAAATAGATGCACCAGTGTCATCTTTTAAAGCTATTGTGTTTTTGTTTTCTAAAATTTTTTCCCAATTATTTTCTTGAGCAAGTTTATTTAAAAGCTCACTAATGCCAGATTTGCCTGAGTAACCAACTCGTTCAAAAGTTTCAGTATGGAAAACAAATTTTTCGTGTTCAGTCCCTATTTTCCATTTTTCTCTTGGCTTTGCTCCTGCTTCAAACCATTTGAGAAGGTCTTCTTTTTTTAACCTTGGCATTTAGGCCTCACTATAATGAAATACTCTATAATATTAACAAATTAACTATTTATAGTATAAATTTTTTTTAAAACTATTAATTTTTTTTTGTCAGTTATATTACTTATGTCTCATGTCTCCGTTGAAAAGTTGCCAAATAACAAGGGCACTGACCACAGCGGTATCAGACCTTAAAATCCTTGGTCCTAGATTAACAGGAATTACAAACTTTTTTTGCCTAATGTATTTTATTTCATTAGATGAAAAACCTCCTTCTGGACCAACCAAAATAGCTCCTGGCGAATTGGATGATAATTCAATATTTGCAGAATTTTGACTGTCTTGGGTTCTAATTGTTTCATCACAGTATAATATTTTTCTCTTATCGTCCCAACCGTCAAAAACCTTAATAAGTTCCTGAGGATCCAAAATTTCAGGTATAGTAATTCTCTCACTTTGTTCAGAAGCTTCAATAGCTATATCTTGCAACCGGCTTAAATTTAATTTTTTTGTAATAGTCCTTTCTGTTAAGATTGGAAGTATTTTTGAGACACCTAACTCAGTTGCCTTTTGAATAATATATTCATTTGGGGTTTTCTTAACTGGAGCAAATAAAACCCAAACATCATTCTTTACTTCTACGTTTTTTACTTTTTGTAGAATATTTAAGGATATATTTTTCTTTTCTATTTTCTCTATTTTAGCTAAATACTCACCACATAATTCATTAAAGATTAATAAATTATCATCAATTTTTTTTCTCATGACGTTTATCAGATAGTGAGATTGTTTAAATGAAATGATAATTCTTTTATTTAATAAAAGCTTATCTGAAACATATAATCTTATTTTTGGCTGATATGAAAAATTTGACATTACTAAAATCTATGTTGTTTATAAAATTTGTCTATAGCAGATTGATTGCAACAAACTAAGATGATATTGCATTATTTATGAATACACCAAAAATTAATAACACTGACATATTGGAAAATGGTTGGTGGAACGCTTTACCAAAAAAATATATTAAATGGGTTAGGCTTGGAAGATTTGACAGACCAGTTGGTTTTTGGCTTTTGCTATTACCTGGCTGGTGGGTCCTTCCTTTGACTAGTTTAAGACTGTTAGAATGTTTAAAAATCATGTTTATTTTTTTGATAGGCTCTATTGTTATGAGAGCAGCTGGTTGTACTATAAATGATTTATGGGATAAGGATATTGATAAAAAAATTACTCGAACTAAAAATAGACCTTTAGCAAAAGGTGACATTTCAAATAGTCAGGCTTTTGGTTTTTTATCAATTATGTTGCTAGTAGGTTTAATTTGTTTATATCAACTGAATATTAAAACCTGGTTCGTTGCGATTTCAGCTCTACCGTTAATAATAATATATCCCTTAGCTAAAAGATTTACTAAATGGCCTCAAGTAGTTCTAGGATTAACATTCAGCTGGGCTGTTCCTACAGCATGGGCATCTGCAAATGAAAATTGGAATTTAGGTATTCTTATAATGTATTTTGCAACAGTGTTCTGGATAATAGGGTATGATACAATTTATGGCTGCCAAGATAAAAACGAGGATGAAAAAATTGGAGTAAAAAACTCTGCCGTATCCGCAAAAAATTTTCTAGGTACTTTTGTTAGTTTTTCGTATCTCATATCTTTTATTTTATTAATACTCAGCGGATATTTGCTACAAGCTAACTTTTTTTGGTTTATAGGTGTTATACTATGTGGAGCACACTTCTTTTCTCAAGTTATTAAGCTTCAAGACTTAAATAAAAACCATCCACTCAATATATTTAGGTCTAATGTTCATTTAGGTTTAATGCTAACAATTTTTTCTTTATTTAATCATATAAATTAGTAAAAATTTAAATTTTAAATTTAAGTCTAAAAAAACCATCAACTAAAACCATGTGTGGAAAAGTTAAGGCAGCCAGGCCAATAAAAATAACTTTAATTAAAGCCTCAGTTTGAGTGTAACTGTATGATAAATAATATAATGCAAAAGCGCTTCCTGACCAGCTTGCAATAGAAAAAATTGCCATTAGCCAAATTGCTTTTCCTTTATTCATAAAATTAATCAATGTTGGAATTATTCTTTTGAAATGATTAAAGCTATGAATAAAACAAAAATATAGTGCAAAGGCTAATAAAGGTGGGAAGAAAGTAATAATTAAAATAATTAAAACTACTAATTTAAAATAATCATAGGAAAATCTAATTTTCTTATAATTTATTAACAAGACAATAATTGATAAAACCCAAAAAAACATTAATCCTTTTAGAGAAGTCCATAATAAGGATAATTTATCACCTGATAAGATTTGAAAAAACTGATCTACCTCGTTTTGATTTGAAAAAATTATTCCCAAAACAACTAAACTTCCATGAACATATCCTCTTATAAAATAGAAATTATTTTCATTCCATTTTAAATCACCACATCCAAAATGAAATATGCTTATTAAAATGAACATGAATAGAGTGATTACAGGAAAGTAATACCAAAATATTAATATCATGGTACAGAACAATAGGTAACTAATCAAAAAACGGATCTGCAAACTGATTTTTTTAGAATAGCCTAATGTTATTGAAATAGCACCATCTAGAGCACCATGAGGTATCCCAACAAAAAGAATTAAAAATAAGGATAAATAATCCCACCAATTCAAGTCAATTTCTAACATCAGATCTCAATATAAAGAAAAAAGATTTAATAAAAGGTAATTTAGGCATTGAAAAAATCACCTTAAGTTTAGTCAATATAGAACATTCTCCTGACATAAACTTTGCCATTTCATCCCCGTTTAATTGACTTGCTAATCTTGAAAATATTTTAGGAGCCAATTGGGGAGATTTATCTATTACAGTTATAAAAATTTTATCTAAGAACAAATCTACTTTATTATGAATTTCTGTGTTTATAAGAATTTTCTTATTTATTTGATTTGAAATTTGGGATACCTGTTTTTGAATAAAGGTAAAAGCATATCCAGAAGAAGGTCTAACTGCGCCACCTCTTGTACCAATATTAAAACTATTTGGTGATTTAATAGAAATTTGATGCATTGGAATTACACCCTTTTCATGATTGCTTACTGTAAATGAGGTTAAATCAAAATGCTTTTTAAGATATTTAGAAATTTCAGTTGTATAAAATTTTTTATTTTCAATTTTTTTTGAAAATATTGTTGATTCAACCAATGCTTTTTTCTTACTAAATGGCAGCAAATAAATAAAATGCATTCCTTTAGACTGATCACACCTAAAATCCATCAATATTACAGCTGTCTCATCAAAAACATCTTTATTAGCTGTTACTACGTACCCTTGGAAATGTTGCAATAGAGCATTTGAAGGAATGTCAGGGGGTCTACTATCAAATATTAATTGGCTTTTAATTTTTTGGTCTTTAACAAATAAATAACTATCACGTTCAATTACGTTCTCTTTAAAATAATTAATTTTATTACTCTTTAGTTCAGACTTACAAACACTTAACCACCTTTTTCTCTTGATTACGCAATAAGGATGTTTTGTGGAAGAAAGAGTTGTCTTAGAATTTTCTGTAAATATTGACCATCTAGTCCAGATATGGTTTGCGTTTTTATAAGCGTCTTCATTAAATTCATTCTTCCAAAAACCCCAAAAATGGTCTTGGGCAATATCATTCTTTTTACCTAAAAATAAATTAATATTTTTTAATGGAATTTTATTAACAAGCCTAGCTAACGAAAAAGCAGCACACCCCCCACCAATTATATCAATTTGACTATACTTCAATTGGATAAAACTCTTTTAAATATTTATGAAGTTTAGATTCATGTTTAGTTTGGATTTTTCTTTTAGAAATTTCAGTTATAATTTTCAATGCTGTTATTTTTACTTTAGTTAAATTTGAAGTTACTTGCCGGCCCATATGCCAGTTAAATTTTTCATTTTTAAGTTGGATGCCTATTTCTCTATAAATTCCTCCTGCAATTGATATGGCAACTCTAATTTTAAAAGGTAAGTAAAGTAAACCTTGTGAACCACTATTATAATAGTTTTCAGCTAAAACTAATAATTTTTTAACTCCTAAAGAAATTATTTTTATTTTTTGTTGATCATATTCTTTTGCTGCTTTTACAATTTCATTAGCAGATAAATTATTAATCCAACTTCCAGGCAAATATCTTCTACCCATTTTTGCATCCTCTAATACATCTCTTGCAATATTAGTGAGTTGCATTGCAATACCAAGATCAATTGCAAATAATTTTGCATTTCTATTGTTGCAATCTAATGCATTACACATCATTAACCCAACTGTCCCTGCAACTTGATATGAATATCTTATTAATTCAGATTGCTTTTTAAAAGATATGGATTTTTGATCTGAAATTAGCCCATTAACCAAATCAATTGAAGCTTTCTTCGATGATAAATTAAAATATGCAGGATAATTTATATAACTTTTTTTTGAAGATAATTGTTTTTCTTCACCTACAAGATAGCTTTTAATACTGTTAAGTTGCTTTAAAGATGATTTATCTCCACTATCAGCTATATCATCCAAAATTCTACAAAAACTATATAATTCTGCAGCTCTATCAATGTATTTTCTAGGTAAAAATTTACCTGCCCAATAGAAGCTTTTACCATTATCTTTTAAAACTAATTTTGCATCTTCAATATGGTTATCCATATCTATTCTCTTTTATTTAATAAGACTTTCAACAATTTTAGCGGAAGACAAAACCCCTGGAACTCCAGCACCTGGATGAGCACCAGCAGCAGCAAAAAATAAGTTATTAATATGTGGATCTTTATTATGATATCTAAACCAAGCAGATTGTGAAAAGTTTGGGGCTATAGAAAAACCAGCTCCGTGTTTTGAGCGGTAATCTTTTTTAAAATCAAGAGGTGTCATGAAGAATTGGTCACAAATAACTTTATTTAGTTCAGGTAAAATTGTTTTGTCTAAAGCCTCAATTATTCTTTTTTGTAGTTTCTTTCCTTCTATTTCCCAATCAACATTTCCTTGTAGGTTTGGTACAGGACACAAAACATAAAAACTATCACAACCTTTGGGAGCAAAACTTTGATCAGTTGCCGTAGGTCTATGTATGTAAAGTGAAAAATCTTCACTTAAAATTTTATTATCAAAAATATCTTTTAATAAACCTTTAAACCTTTTGCTTAACCAAATTGAATGGTGAGCAATATTAGGAAATTGCTTTTTTGTACCAAAAAAAAGAACAAACATGCCCATAGAGTAGGTTGTAAATTTTTCAGGTAAGAATTTTTTTCTTTTTTTTATTAATCTATCTGTCTTTAAAATTTCACTATAAAAGGTAGGTGGGTCACCATTGAAAATGATATTGTCTGCGTAAAATTCATCACCATCCATACTTTTTAATTTTTTTATAGATCCATTTTGTTCATAAGCACTTTTTATATCTACGTTATACTTTACAGTAACTCCAGACCGCTTTAAAAGTTTTGTCAATTCTTGAACTAATTTTCCCGTACCTCCCATACTAAAATATACACCCCAATTTCTTTCTAAAAAATGAATAAGTGCATAAATTGATGTAGTTGAAAAAGGATTGCCTCCAACTAAGAGTGGATGAATAGAAAAAGCTGCTCTTAAATTAGGGTTTTTTATATATTTATTAACCAATTGCGAAACTGTAAAATAACTTCTAAGTTTCAAAAGAGCTGGAATTTGTTTTAGCATAAATAAAAATGAATTAAATGGCTTGTCTGCTAATTTTGTAAACCCAACATCAAAAATAGATTTTGAAGCTTTTAATAAATTTTCATAATTATCAGCATCACTAACTGAAAACTTTTTCATTTCTTGTTTAGTTTTTTCAATTGTTTGAGAATAATCGAAGGTTTGACCGTCATGAAAGTGAAATCTATACCAAGGATCTAAAGGCCTGAATTCAACATAGTCCTCTCTTTTTTCATCAAAGAGTTCAAAAAGTTCATCAAATAAAAATGGAGCTGTTATAACTGTAGGGCCTGCATCATGTTTAAAGCCATTTTTTTCAAATACTTGTGCTCTACCACCCAAAGAATCTAATCTTTCTAACAATGTTACTTTATGGCCAAGGGCTTTTAATCTTAGAGCAGAAGCTATACCACCAAAACCACCACCAACAACAATACTACTAACTTGATTTTGTTTTCTAATTTCTCTTTTCATCTAGACCTAATAACATGACTATTATCTTAATTTAAAAATAAAAAAAGCCTGCAGAACTAACTGCAGGCTTTTATAAAGTTAATTATTAAAGCTATGCTGCTTCTGATTCAGTAACAGCAACGTTCCAAATAATCACACCAAATGCAATTTTATTAAGAACGTCAGCTAAGTTATATATTATATTAAGTGAATTATCATCAACTCCACCGGCCATATAACCCATGAAATAACCGATTGGGTAGATTGCCCAACCAATTGTAACAATCCATCTCATAGTAGAGAAAGCTGATCTAACTGACTCTGGAGCTTCTTCACTAGCTTTGCTTGCTTCACCAGCAAAAACTTCATATAGGATGTATATCCAACCAACCATTCCTATAACAAATCCTAGAGTTACGTTCATGTATCCAGCTTCACCTAAATATCCACCGACAAGCATAACCAATGAACCAATCATTAATTTCCAAAAAACACCACCAGCAACAGCTGTACATGCTCTAAGAATTATGTAAAATTCTACCATTAATAATGGAACAGTAATTAACCAGTCAATATATCTATAAACTGTAGGTGTTTCACCAGTTCCTACCCATACATCTCTCATATAAAAATAGTGTACAGCAGCAACTAAAGTCACAAGACCAGAAACTGTTAGTGATGTTTTCCACTTTGCAGAAACTCTTTGTGTTTCCATAAAGAAGAAAGCAGTTGAGGCTACAAGAGCCATAGAAATTAACCAGAAGCTTATTCCTACAAAATCATCTGACTTTAAATTAGCACTATCTGCTGCATTAGCCAGAAATGGTAATGACGAAATGAAAGCTGCCGGCACGGCATATTTTAAAATTTTAGACATTTATAAACTCCCCTTATATTTGTCATATTTTCTAGCAAATGCTAGATTTATGCACTATTAGCTAGTACTTTGACTGAGACAATAAAAAAGAATTAAATGTTAATCAACAAATAAAAGTAAAATAAAGTTATTTTTTTTAGCAGAAAACATACAAGTTATTGATTTAAAACATTTTTTTATTTTAGTAATAATCATGATTAGTATGAAAATATGGGAGTTTTTATATGGATACAGTGTTAATAGGTGGTATAGGTTTCCTAATTTTAGCAGGAATTTCATTTCTTTTGATAAGAAAGGTAGATAACTCTTCAATGACTGATAAGAATAAAAGATTGTTTAATTACATAATATTGGGAATGTTGATATTGGTAACTATTGCTATTTTTAAATGGCACAGTAGTACTTATTTAATTCCAAACTGAAGAATTAAACTATTAATTCACCTTTGGTAGTAGCTTGAATTATTTTCCAATTAGGGTTTTGAGGTTTAATTGCTTTAGATCGTAAATTCTGTAAAATTGAAAATCTATATTCCTTCTCATTTATAATTTTATTCAACCACTCATTTAAATTAATGCCCTTACTACCTTGTGTGTCCTTCATATATTGTAATGCATTTATTTCAGATAAATCATTAAGTTTTATATTCTTACCACTTATTGATGACAATCTCTTTGGAAATTTATCTTGAAATGGCAATATGCCTGGCACTGAAACATATCCATAAATATCTTTTTTATATTCAAAATCTTTTATTTTTACTGTTTCCAATTTTAATTTTACAAAATCATAGGCAATTCCAAGACCCTCTGTCAGATGCATTTTATTTAATTGATCTTCTTTCAACCATAATACATTGAGATTTACTGCCACACCCTCGCATGGCCACTGTGTCGCAGGCACTGAACCATATGCAGAAATTGATGCTGAATAAACAATATCAGAGTCATACAAAGTCGCTGTTGTAACAGAAATATCCTCATTTAGAGTAAATTTTCTTTTCAGCTGATATGGTGATCTGTTTGAGCCTACAGACAATATAGGAATTCTATTATCTAGTTTATGACATATTTCTTTTACAAAGGACCCTTTATAAAAAGAAAATGAGTAATCAGGAGCTGGATAAGGGTAGCTAATAGCTCTTTCAAATGGAGAAAAAATTGGAAAAAACTTATCTATATTAGCAGCATCTTGTTTTTCTCTAAAAGAGCTCATAGATATTTTACAATCCTAAATCTTCATCGTACCCTAAAGCCAAATTCATACATTGAATCGCAGCTCCAGACGCACCCTTACCCAAGTTATCTAATCTAGAAGAGATTATAAGTTGTTCATTTTTATCATTTCCAAAAATACTTATATCTAGAAAATTAGTATTTACTAAATTGTCAGGCCTAAAAAAACCTTTAGAGTTTAAACCTTCGTCTTTTTTCAATACTGATACAAACTTTGAATCTAAATAAAATTCTTCCATTAAAGTTTGTATTATTTTTGTATCTACTTTTTTTAAGAAAGAAGAAAAATGAATTGGAATTGATACGATCATACCTTGAATAAAATCTCCTACTGATGGCATAAAAATAGGATTTAAAACTAAGTTATTGTGAAATTTAATTTCTGGTAAATGTTTATGGTCTAAATTTAGTCCATACGTAAAAAAAGGTTCGTGATCTTCTTTATTAAAATAATTAATCAGATCTTTACCTCCGCCCGAATACCCACTAACAGCGCTTATTATAATAGGATTATTTGTTGAAATATATTTTTTATCAATAAGTGGTTTAATTATAATATTAGCTCCAGTTGGATAACATCCAGGAACAGCTATTCTTTTAGATCCTATAATTTTATTTCTATAATTTTGTCCAAGCTCTGGTAGACCATAGGCCCAGTCTTGATGAGTACGGTGAGCTGTTGAAGCATCTATAATAATAGGGGATTCATTATCTAGCTGGTCTGCAATTTCAACGGTTTCAATAGCGCTTTTGTCTGGCAAGCATAAAAAAACAACATCACACGAAGCTAACATCTCTTTTTTATAAGATGCACTTTTTCTCCTAACTTTGTCGACTGGCAAAATATTTACATAAGGATGTTTATTCAATCTTTCATATACTTGAAGACCAGTGGTACCACTTTCGCCATCAATAAAAATATTTTTTCTCATTTTATCCTTTTAAAATGTTTATTAACGTTGCAACAACTATGACACTATATTAATAACTCAAATATAAATTTTTGTAATTTATTTTTAGGATCTTAAATAATGTGTGCCAAAAAGCTTAATGATACTGACATAATGAATCTTCTTATCGATACTGCCCTCAAAAATGGAGCTACAGCAGCCGATTGTGTTCTATCAAGAAGTAGAGGCGTATCATTAACAAGAAGGTTAGGTAAGGATGAAAATATTGAAAGATACGAAGATTTTGATACTGGGTTGAGGGTGTTTGTCGGTAATAAAATTGCATCAGTGTCTACAAATGAAAGTTCTGAAAGTTCTATTAAAGATGTAGCATGTAGGGCCGTTGAAATGGCTAAAATTGCTCCTGAGGATCAATTTAGTTTAATTGCAGATCAAGAAACTCTCCTAGAATTTCCAATAAACAAAAACTTATCAATAGATAGTTATGACGATAATGAACCTAATATTGACATTATTAGGCAAAGGGCGTCTGAAATTGAAGAAGCGGCTTTAAGCGTAAAAGGAATAACAAATAGTGACGGTGCAGATGCCTCATGGGGAGAAGGAGAAACTCTTTTAATGACTTCAAATGGTTTTCTGGGCAGTTCGAAAAAATCTAACCACAGCATAAGTGTTGTTGTAATCGCTGAAAAAGATGGAAAAATGGAAAGGGACTATGATTATTCTTCTAAAGTCTTTGCTCAAGATCTAAAAAATCCACAAACTATTGGAGCTGAAGCTGCAAAAAAGACATTAGCCAGAATGGGAGCTGTAAAACCAGTGACTGGGAAATATCCTGTAATATTTGACCCAAGAGTTTCACGTTCAATTGCTAGTCATTTTGCATCAGCGATAAATGGCTCAGCTATAACTCGTAAAACAAGTTTCTTAAAAGACATGCTTGAAGAAAAAGTTGCCAATGCTTCTATCAATTTAGTAGATGACCCATTGCTCAAAAGAGGTTTAGGCTCGAGATTATTTGATGGCGAGGGATTAGGTACATCAAAACAAACTTTAATACAAGACGGTGTTTTACAACAATGGCTTCTAGACTTATCATCAGCAAAACAACTAAATTTAAAACCTACTGGGAATGCCAAGCGAGGTATTAGTGGACCTCCATCGCCTGGTACTACAAACTTGACATTAATGAATGGAAAAGAAACACCAGAAGAATTAATTTCAAATGTTAAAGATGGTTTATACATTACTGACATGATTGGTAGCAGTATATCAATGGTGACTGGTGATTATAGCAGAGGAGCAAGTGGATTTTGGATTAAAAATGGTCAATTATCACAACCAATTACAGAAGCAACTATTGCTGGTAATTTAAAAGAAATGTTTATGACCATCATTCCTGCCAATGACCTTGATTATAACCAGTCTATTAATTGTCCAACATTGCTTATTGAAGGGATGACCATTGCGGGGAATTAATTAATTGACAGAAAAAAAAAACGAGGAACATTTTAATAGGTTTCTAGCCTGGTTTGACATGATTATTAAAGATCATGGCTTCTTGAGACTATGTTACAACAACTTTCACAAAGTTGATAAAAATCTCTACAGATCAAATATGCCTACCCCTTCAAGAATAAAAAATTATAGTAAACTTGGAATAAAGACAATTATCAACCTCAGAGGTGTTAGAAAAGACGGTGGATGGTTACTAGAGAATGAAGCCTGTAAAAAATATAATATAAAATTAATAGACTTCAGAGCCAGATCTCGTGCAGCGCCTGAAAAAGAAATGATTTTTGAAGCTGACAAATTATTTAAAAATATTAGTTACCCAGCTCTTATACATTGCAAATCAGGAGCCGACAGAGCTGGTATAATGTGTGCTTTATATTTTCTACTTCAAAAAAAACAAGAAACTAAAAAGGCTAAACAACAGCTCTCTTGGAAATACTTACATATTAAGTGGGCAAAACCTGGAGTTTTAGACTCATTTGTTCATGAATACTCAACTCAATATAAAATTGATAAAATAAAATTTTTAGATTGGGTTAAGAAAAAATACGATCCAATTAAACTAGAAAAAAACTTCAGGTCTATTTGGTGGGTTAATCGTTTAGTAGATGATGTTTTAAAACGAGAGTAGTTATTAATTCTTTGAACTTGTCTGATATAATTTTTTGTAGAGACTGGATTTTTTAATTAAGTCTTCATGTTTTCCAATATCTACTAACTTACCTTTGCTAAATAAAATTATTTGATCAGCGTAAACCACATTCGATAATTTATGAGTAACTGTTATCGTAGTTTTATTTTTTGCGACATTACTAAGAGTTTTAGAGATTTGATTTTCGGTTTCAGCATCCAAAGAGCTTGTTGCCTCATCTAATAAAAGAATAGGTGCATCTTTCAAAATTGCCCTAGCAATTGAAATTCTCTGCTTTTGTCCACCAGATAAATTATTACCACCCTCTCCAACAATAGTCTCGTAACCTAGTGATGAAGCACTAATAAAATTATGAATATCTGCATTCTTAGCTGCTTTAATGATTTCTTTTTCTGTTGCCTCTAATTTTCCAAATTTTATATTTTCGAGAAAACTTTTATTATAAATTATTGTATCTTGACTTACTAAAGAAATGCTGTTCCGAAGAGAGACAATATCCACCTTAGTTATCTCTTGGTTATTTATAAGAATCTTTCCAGATGAAGGATCATAAAATCGTGATATCAAATTTATTATTGATGATTTGCCTGCACCGCTTTGACCAACCAATGCAACATTTGTACCCCCTTCAATAGAAAAATTTATATCATCTAAAACTTTTGATTTTTGATTATATGAAAAATTAATATTTTTAAAAATGATACTGGGAGGTTTATTTTTATTTAACTTTAAATTTGGAGCTGAGGTTAAACTGTTAATTTTTGGAAGAATACCGATTTGAATATATATTCTATCTAAAGCAGACAAAGCCTCTTGTAATACAGTATTAAACGTACCTAAGGCTCTTGCAGGTTGGGCAATCATTAGTAAAGCAGTTACGTAACCTACAACACTACCTGGAGACAGCTCTCCTATTGCAACTCTATAGCTTGCCAACCCAATAACACAGGCTGCGGCCACTCCTCCTAAAATCTCAAGAATGGGTAATACTTTTGCCCTTCCAATAACCAAGTTATACATTCTTTTAAATAACTCATTCAGAACATTTTCTGACCTTTTAATTTCAATTTTTTCTAGATTATAGGATTTAACCATCCTTATGCCTTGTAACATTTCAGTTAAAGTGGAGGTAACAGTTTCCATTTGTTCTTGAAGAGCTGTAGCAACGGTATTTTGTTTTTTACCAATTTTAAAAATTGGTTTAAGTGCTATAGGATAAATAATAAATACAAGTATAGATAAAAGCCAATCTAACCAAATAAGGTAAGACATTAATGCTATAATAGTTAAAGTATCTCTTATTAAATTGTTTATACTCCTCTCAAAACCATCCCTGATTAATATAACATCATTCATTATTCGAGAAACATGATTTCCTGATGAAAATTTATTAAGAGTAATTAAATCACTATTAATAAGGTGTTTGGATAATTTTTTTTGAATATCAACGGAAATTGATAATGATATTTTTGAAACTTGTCTTATCTGGAAAAACATCGCTATGCCACGGATTATTGCAATAACAGCAATGATAAAGGGTAAAACGATCCAGTTATTGTTTTGATTGTCCAATAAACCATCAAACACAAGTTGAATTAGATAAGGATAAACGGAAGCAGTAGCTGCAACTAAAATTAATAAGAAGAACGCTATAACTATTTCAAGAAGATATTTCGATGCAAAATCATTCCAAAAATCTTTAATTATGACTTTATTGCTCTTCGTTATAATTTGACTCTTTTTCATCATAATCCGATATAATATAAAACTGTATGTTAACTTATTATATAAATGATATGTATAGATAGATAGTTATTTTGTTTTGTTTATATTGATTTTAAAAAATAATAACTCAAAACCTAAAAACTTGGGATTATAGATGCGTATTATAAAACGTTTTAGTAAAACTCATTTTGGCCAAAGATTTATTGGTTTTCTTTTTTATTTTATAACAAGTTTGATATGCAAATCAATAAGGTGGAAGTATTTAGTAGAGAATGAAAAATCAAATATTTTAAAAAATGATCAAGAATATATTTTTTGTTGTTGGCATAATAGACTTTTTTTAGGGCCTCACCTTTTACCCCGGAATAGAATTATCAATGCTCTCCAATCTAGTCATTCGGATGGCATGATTACCTCGCTAGCATTCGAATACCTTGGTATGAAAGTAATTTTGGGGTCTTCAAAAAAAGGAGGAATGCAAGCCTTTAGAAATATGGTTAAATGTATACAATTAGGTGAAAGTGTTGCCATCACCCCTGATGGCCCAAAAGGCCCAAAAGAAACAGTAAAGGAAGGCATTATAAAATTAGCCCAAATTACACAAAAGCCTATAATCCCTCTAGTTTGGTCTACCAATAAGTATAAAGCTTTTAATTCATGGGATAACTTTGTTGTACCTTTTCCATTTTCAAAAGGTGTTTATAGTTTTGGTAATCCAATATATGTTAAGAAAAAAATCAATGACGAAGAAATCGAAAAGGCAAGGAAGAATCTTGAAAATGAAATTAAAAGACTTACTAAACTTGTTTATGACAAAACAAGTTGATTTTTTTATTTAAGTGAGACTTTGAATGTCACTAATTACATATAATTTTTTATGGGGGATCATCAAGTATTTCCTACCTAAATATCTAGAAAGACGCCAAAAAAAAGGTAAAGAAGACAGCAAACGAATTAATGAAAGGTTTGGGATTTCGAGAAAAGAAAGACCTGAAGGAACTATTATTTGGCTCCATGGAACAAGTGTCGGGGAGTCAGTTGCAGCTCTAGCTTTAGCAAATTCAATGAAACAAAATGGTTATGGAAACAATAATAATGAATTTTTTCTTTTAACTACTAATACTCTCTCTGCTGCTAAATTAATAAAAGATAAAATTAAAAAAGGATTGCCAGCAATTCATCAATATCACCCTTATGACCATCCAAAGTTTGTGAATAAATTTTTAAATCATTGGAAGCCTAATATGGCTGTTTTTTTAGAATCAGACTTTTGGCCCAACTTAATTTATATAACTGCAAAATCTAATATTCCAACTATTTTAGCATCTTCACAAATGTCAAATAGATCAGCTCGTTTTTGGACAGGTTTAGGTTATTTTTTGGGGAAGAAAATATTTTCTCAAGTCACTGATGTGTTAGCAGTAGACCCAAAACAAGCATTACTTTTTAAAAAATTAGGGGCTCCCAATGTAAAAAGTTTGACGAGCCTTAAATCAATCGCAGAAAAGCCTCCAATTGATAAAAGCTATATAAGAAATCTTAAAAAATATTTGATAAGAAAAAAGGTTCTACTGGCTGCATCTACACATCCTGGTGAAGAAGAATTGATGATTAAGTTAGCTGACCTGCTTAGGAAGCAAGCCTATGATAATATTTTAATTATTATAGCTCCTCGTCATATTAAAAGAAGTTCAATTATACAAAATAGAATAAAAGCCGCTGGGTTTGATATTAAATCCAGAAGCAAGGGAGAGTTTCCTTATAAAAACGATACTTTTTATTTATCTGATACAATGGGCGAAATGGGCTCTCTAATGGAAGTAGCAGATTTAGTATATGTTGCGGGATCTATGGTTCCTGTTGGAGGGCATAGTCCTGCTGAAGCTTCTCAATTTGGAAAGCCGGTAATCATGGGGCCACACACAGAAAAATGTGACGCTCAAATCAAAGATTTAGTATGGTCAGGAGGCGCTGTTCAAATAGAAAAAAGTCCTGATATGACAAAATATTTTTTAAACACAACAATTGAGTTACTAAGTAATAAAGAGCGCCTTGAAGATATGGGGAGAAATAGCTTGATAGCATCTGGTTATGCTCAACAACGTGCTGATGAAGCAAGTATTTATTTGCTTGATATATTGAATAAAAATAAAATTGAAGATGTTGCTTAAGTATGATCAAAGCACCAAAATTTTGGTATAAAGATGATACATTATCTAAAGTAATAGCTTTCCTGGCCTATCCTGTATCTATAATATGGATAGTGATTTCTTACATTAAAAAAAATATGAGTATGCCTTATAAATCAAAACTCAAAGTCATTTGTATAGGCAATCTCAATATTGGTGGAACGGGCAAAACTCCTTTTACTATTTACACTTATAAAATCCTGAAAGAATTAGGTTATAAACCAGCCTTTTTGACCAGAGGATATGGAGGATTAGAAAAGGGTCCAATGCAAGTCAAACCCAGGCATAAGTTTAAGGACGTAGGTGATGAGGCTTTATTGCTTAATAAAGTTGGACCAACAATTATTTCAGCTGACAGATCGCAAGGGGCTAAATTTATTGAAAGCCATAAAGATAACTATGATGTAATATTAATGGATGATGGTCTACAAAATAATCAATTAGAAAAAAATATAAAGCTTTTGTTAGTTGATAAAAAGTTAAAATTTGGAAATGGGTTTTGTGTTCCTGCAGGACCATTAAGAGAACCAATAAATAATGGCTTAAGTAATATTGATGCAATTATTTTGACAGGTAATAATGAAAAAAACACAGATCTTAAAAATAAACTTGCCCAAAAACCTGTTTTTAACTCATCTATTAAAGTTATAAAACCATCAAAGATAAAAGCCAATAAATTTATGTCATTTTGTGGCTTGGCAAACCCTGATAAATTTAATGAAACGCTTTACCAGAACAAATATAATATTATTTCAACAAAGTTGTTTCCTGATCATTATCAATACACCGAAGAAGATATTAATAATTTAATTTTAGATGCAAAAAATCAAAATTTAACACTGATTACTACTGAAAAAGACTATGTTAAAATTAAAGATAAGAAAAATGAGATAAATGTTTTATCGATAGAGAGTAATTTAGAAAAAACAGATGAGAAAAAATTCAAAATGTTTTTGGAAGAAAAACTAAATGCCTGATCCTCTTAGTTTTCGTATAAAAAAGCAATTTGACAGGTATATTCATGACCCTATAGCAGCTATGCTGGCTATTCCATTATTTTTAATTCTTAAAATTTTACCATTCAGAATTTCATCCTATTTATGTGGGAGCTTAATGTACTTAATTGCTCCACTAACTTCTTATAATAGTCGTGTTAAAAAACATATGAAGATTGCTTTTCCTCAAAAATCTATTCATGAAATAAATAAACTTACAAGGCAACACTGGTTTATGCTTGGGCAAACCATTGGAGAAATGCCTCATATAAATCACCTAATAAAAATAGGTCGATTGGAAACTGATGGTCTGGAAAAAATCAAAACAGGACCAGCTATTCTTGTGGGCGCTCATATGGGCAATTGGGAGTTTCTTTTAAGGGTTGGAGATCTAGCAGACAGACGTGCTGGTTACGTGTTTAGACCCATCAATAATTGGATATTAAATAAAATACAAATCCACAGGAATAAAGATGCTAATGCTGATTTCTATAGGAAAGGTCGTTTAGCAGCTATTGGTATGGCAAGCAAACTTAAATCTGGAGAAGTTGTAGGTTTAACCGGAGATCAATTATTAAGAGAAGGTATTATGGTTCCTTTTTTTGGGACAAAAACACCAACCCCACAAGCAGCTGCGGTTATGGCTCTAAAATGGAATGTACCAATTTATATGGTTAGAATAGAACGTTTTAAGGGAATGAAATTTAAAATGACCATTGAAGACAAAATTAAAATTCCTAAGAATCTTGATAAAGAAAAAGCTATCTACACAATTACAAAAATGATTTCAACTAGAATAGAAGAATGGATCATAGATAAACCAGAACAATGGCTATGGGCTCACAGACGATGGGGAAAATAATTAAACAAAATAAATGACAACTTAAAATAACATTTTAATAGTTTTTTTTGACCAGTTAATAGTTTAATTAATCTATTTTTGCAGAACGAGTTTCGTCTGCAAACTTAATCTTTACGTTAGAATTTTTAGCGACTTCACTGCTTAATTTTATTGCCTTGCCATCATTGTCCATAACAAGAGCAAAACCTCTATCAAGTACTCTATTAAAGCTTGATGCTTCTAATAATTGGCTTAATGAATTTAACTTTGTACCTTTGCTTGTTATTACGTTTTCTAAATAATTATTAAACCTCGTATCCAAAAGATGAATTTTAGAATCAAGATTATTAATAAGTACTTTTGGAGGAGTAAGTTTTTGAGTATACTGCACAATTTTATTTTTTTGTTCTGTAAAAATAGTCTTAAATAAATTTTCAATATCTTTAAAAACAAAATCTAACTTTTGGTTTTTAGTATCAAAAATTTGGTCTGGTTTTCCTAGGAGCCTTATTAAACTGTTAAGCCTATCTTTATTATTATTCATCTTATTAAAAAATGATGTTTTAAGTCTTAAATCTAACTCACTAATCCTTGCTCTAAGCTCTTCTCTAACTGGAACTGACTTTTCTGCTGCTCCTGTTGGTGTTGGCGCTCTTAAATCTGAAACAAAATCAATTAATGTTGTATCTGTCTCATGACCGACAGCAGATATAACGGGGATAGAACTATTGAAAACAGCTCTAACCACAATCTCTTCATTAAAAGACCAGAGGTCTTCCAGGCTCCCTCCTCCTCTTGCAACAATTAATAGGTCAGGTTTTTTAACAATTGTTTGGCCAGACAATTCGTTAAATTTATCAATTGCGTTAGCTATTTGTGTGGCAGATCCCTCTCCTTGAACTGCAACTGGCCAAACATAAACATGACAAGGGAAACGATCAGATAATCGATGCAAAATATCTCTTATCACCGCTCCTGAGGGACTGGTAATAACTCCTATTCTTTCAGGAAGATACGGTATTGGTTTTTTATGTTCTTGTTTGAATAAACCTTCTGCTAAAAGCTTTTTTCTTCTATCTTCAAGCATTTTGAGAAGTGCACCTTCTCCCGCAACCTCCATGCTTTCTACAATAATTTGATATTTTGATTGTCCCGCAAAAGTTGTTACTTTACCAGTACAAATAACTTCCATACCCTCTTCTGGCTTTATAGATAACCTAGGCATAGTATATTTCCAGATGATCGCTGCAATAGTTCCATCTATATCTTTTAAAGTAAAATAAACATGACCTGAACCAGGAAAAGATGGCCTGGAAATTTCACCTCTAATGCGAACATAGCTAAAATTTGTCTCAACTAATTTTTTAATTACATGAGAAAATTCACCAACAGAATAAACCGGATTATTTGTATTATCTTCCATCAATAATCATTAAATTTTATATTTATCATAATTTAATACTATGGCATATTCTACCAAACCTAAAGCTTTTTGGAGTAAATAATTTATGAATATTTTAGTAGTAGGCGGAGGTGGAAGAGAACATGCAATCGCTTATTCATTGTCTAAATCTCCATTAGCCAAAAAATTAATTGTTGCTCCTGGTAATCCAGGGATTGAGGCATTTGCCGAATGTTCTTCAGTAGCTGCAGATGATATTGATGGACAATGTAAATTAGCAAAAGAAATGAATGCAGATATTGTTTTCATAGGACCAGAAATACCATTGGTTCTTGGCTTAAAGGATAAATTATCTGATTTAGGCATAAATGCATTTGGACCAACAAAAAAAGCTGCACAATTGGAAGGATCAAAAACCTTTTCAAGAAATTTCTGTAAAAAAAATAATATTCCACAACCTCATTTCAAATATTGTAATGACCTGGAAACTGCTAAAAAACAAATTGAATTGTTAAAAGGATACTGTGTTGTAAAAGCAGATGGTCTTGCAGCCGGCAAAGGTGTTGTTGTATGTGACACAGCTGAAGAAGCCATAGCAGCCTCATCTCAAATGTTAGAAGAAAATATTTTTGGCGATGCTGGAAAATCTATTCTAATAGAAGAGAGAATAACTGGCATTGAGGCAAGTATATTTGCTGTTTCAGATGGTGATACGGCAGTTATTCTTGGAACAGCACAAGATCACAAGAGAGCTTATGACAATGATCAAGGTCCCAATACTGGAGGTATGGGAGCTATATCTCCAGCACCTGCCCTAGATGAAGAATTGAATAAAAACATTTTTGATAATATTATAAAACCTACAATTGATGGCATGAAATCCGATGGGAACCCTTATGAAGGTATTTTGTACGCTGGCATCATGCTTACTGAAAACGGACCTAAAGTTATCGAGTTTAATTGTCGTTTTGGAGACCCAGAAACTCAAGTGGTGCTTCCACGTCTTAAGACTGATCTTGTAGAAATAGTTAATGCCGCAGTATCAAAAAAATTACAAGATATGTCTATTGAGCTTATTAATGACACAGCCATTACTGTAGTATTAGCAAGTAAAGGTTACCCAGGTAAATTCACAAAAAGCCTTGAGTTACCATCTCTAAATCCAACGCTCAACAAAAAAGACATATCGGTATTCCATTCTGGAACTTCTAAAAATGAAGACGGCAAACTTATCTCTAATGGTGGAAGAGTTTTATCCATAACTGCTACTGGAAAAAATGTTCAAGACTGTAGAAATAAGGCATATGATGCAGTTGAAAAAATAAATTGGAATGAAGGTTTTTATAGAAAAGATATAGGTAAGTTATAATTTATCTGAGTGTTTTAAAAAATTTTTTTAGCATTATTTCTGATTTATCAGCAGAAAAACCAGAGTAAATTTCTATATTATCGTTGTTTGAAAAAATTTTTGGTCCATTGTCAATGGCTCCACCTTTTTTATCCTCTGCACCGTAATATAGCCGACTTATTCTAGCTTGTTTAATTATACTCGCACACATTGCGCAAGGCTCTAAAGTAACCCAAATATCACAACCTATTAGAAATTTTTTGCTAGTAACCTTTAGTGCTTTTTCTATCACTAATTTTTCTGCATGACATAATGGATTATTTTTAGTTTCAACTAAATTATGTGCTTTTGCGATTACTTGACCTTCACTATTTACAATAACTGCTCCAACTGGCACTTCTTTTTTATTTTTTGCCTTAATGGCCTCAGCTATAGCCAATTGCATATAGTCCATTGGATCGACCAAAGATTTCATCCTTAATAGTTAGAAATATTGCTAATAATTGTTAAAGTCTATAATACAACAATATGAAAAATTCTTTTAAAAAAAATAATGAAACTAGCTTGAAATCAGAAGTAACTTCTTCTGAACCAGAAAGAATAGCGAAAGCCATAGCAAGATCTGGGTTATGTTCCAGAAGAGAAGCTGAGAGATGGATACTTGATGGTAAGGTTAAAGTTAATAATAAAATTTTAATAGAATGTGGAACTAAAGTTACCTCAGGTGATATTATTGAGGTAAATGGGCAACCATTACCAAATAAAACTATAACTAAGCTCTGGTTATATCATAAACAAAGAGGGTATCTGGTTACTAATAATGATCCTGAGGGTAGATTGACAATTTTTGATCAATTGAAAAAAAAAACTGATACTAGGTTTATTTCTGTTGGTCGTTTAGATATGGATTCTGAAGGGCTTTTGTTGCTTACTAATGACGGTGATTTAGCAAGAAAACTTGAATTACCATCAACTGGCTGGCTTCGTAAATATCGAGTAAGAGTACATGGATACGTTATTGCAAAAGACCTTGAGCCATTAAAAAATGGTATTACTGTTGATGGTATAAAATATGGTAGGATAGATGCATCTTTAGATAGACAACAAGGAAGCAACGCTTGGCTTACTCTCAGCTTCAGGGAAGGGAAAAATAGAGAAATTCGTAAAGTTATGAATCATCTTGGTTACAACGTAAACCGCCTAATTAGAATTTCCTTTGGACCATTTAATTTAAGAAACCTTCCATCTGGTGAGCTTGAGGAAGTTAAGCAAAGGGTTTTAAATGATCAATTAGGTTTAACAAAACCAAAAAAACAAAATAAAATTAAATAATATTATACAGACATATTAGAAATGAGAGTAATTGGAGGAAAATTCAAGGGATTAAAGCTAATGCCCCCTAACGATTTAGGGATAAGGCCAACATCAGATAGATTAAAAGAAGCACTCTTTTCAATCTTAGAATCAAAAAAATATAATATAAACATTAACAATTCTAGTGTGATTGATATATGTAGTGGAACGGGAGCACTTGGTATTGAAGCGTTATCTCGAGGGGCTAATAAAATTTATTTTATTGATCAAGAGACTAAGTCCATTCAAATAATTCAGAAAAACATTTCTAAATTAAAAATCAATAATGAAGATAAAATTTTTATAAAAGTAATAAAGGATAAGTCAACAAAAGCTCTAAAAAAAATAAATCATGTTTTTGATATTGTTTTAATAGATCCCCCCTACAAAACAAAAATCATTGAAGAAACTTTACAAGATTTAAAAAATTATAATTTGATTAAAACTCATAGCTATATATTTGCTGAAAGTAGCAATGCGGAAATATTTGATTTTAATGGTTATGAGTTATTGGATACCAAGAAATATGGCAAGTCAAAGTTAACAATTTTAAAATTAATAAACTCAAGTTCTATTGAATAATTTTTCGATGTCTTTTAATGAAAGGCTAATAGAAGTAGGTCTTCCATGGTTACATTGACCAGAATTAGGCGTTCTTTCCATCTCCCTTAGTAACTGGTTCATTTCATTTTCGTTAAGACTTCTTCCAGATCTTACAGATCTATGACATGCAATGTTTCCTAATATCAAATCTATTTTTGCATGATAAGAAGTGGGCAACCCAGTCGAAGATAAATCATCACCAAGATCAATAATTATTTGTTTTATATCTGCATCGCCTATCAAAGCAGGAACCTCACGAACAATTATCATGCCTTCACCAAAAGGCTCAATAATAAACCCAATATCAGACAATAATTCAACATTCTCTAAAATCATTTCCAAAGGAGTAGGAGCAAGGTTTATAACTTCTGGTAAAAGTAATATTTGTTTTTCCAATGATTTGTTTTCTCGTGCAGCCTTCATTTTTTCTAAAACTAATCTTTCATGAGCTGCATGCTGATCTACTATTACAATGCCTTCAGAATTCCTTGATATTATATAATTTTTGCTGAATTGCGCCAACGCAACACCTAATGGAAAATCATCATTTTGATCAATGACCTGTTGCTCTTCAAAATTATCAGTTTCTTTAATTGTTTTAATTGAAGGTTCTAAATCATTATTACTAAAAAAATTTTCATTATTTCCAAAATTATCCTTAAGCTTTATCTGGTTATAAGTATTAAACTTCTCAACAGCTTGTTTCGATATCTCACTAGTAGTTTGACTAAAACTTATATTTAACTCTCTACTTATTGAACCGACAAGTAAGCTTCTAATAATAGCATTATCTTCAAATCTTACTTCCGTTTTACCCGGGTGAACATTAACATCAATAAATTCAGGTGGAACTTCTATATATAAACAAAATACAGGAAATCTACCTTTAGGAAGAGTATCTCGATATGCTGCCCTAATAGCGCCTGATAAATTTCTATCTTGAATAGACCTTCCATTAATAAATAAATATTGTTGGCTATAATTGGACTTATTTAAAGTTGGCAAACCTATAAAACCATTTATTTTTGCAAAACCTTGATTCTTAATAGCTTTGGAGTTTTTTATTTTTATTGCTTCATCAGCAAAATTTTTTCCTAATATATTTCTAATTCTATTCAAAAAGGACTTGTTTGTGTCTCGTTCGTTTTCAGGCTTTATATTTAATAATTCGCGACCATCTGCTTGTAATCTAAACCCAATAAGAGGATTAACCAATGCTTGTTTTAGAACTATCTGATGACAATAACTTCTCTCTAGATTTGAAGATTTAAGAAACTTTAAACGTGCAGGTGTGGCATAGAATAAATTTTTAACAGATATGATAGTTCCTATCTGCCTTGATGATGGGTATATTTCATCAAAATTTCCTGCCGCCACGTCTAATGCCCACGCATCATTAGAGTTTTTTGACTTTGTTTGAATATTCAACTGGCTTACTGCGGCAATTGAAGGCAAAGCTTCACCTCTAAACCCTAAAAAATTTATTTTATTTAGATTATTAGTTGGAAGTTTTGAAGTAGCATGTCTTTCAACAGCTAAGCCTATGTGATTTTTTTCAATCCCTATTCCATTATCTGAAACTGATATTAAACTTTTACCGCCGTCGTCTAGTACAATGTCAATTTGTGTGGCGTTAGCGTCAATAGAGTTCTCAATTAATTCTTTTAATGCTGAAGCAGGTCTTTCTACAACCTCACCAGCAGCAATCTGATTAATAAGATTTTCAGGAAGCCTTCTTATTTCCATAACAGGTTCCGTTTTACTTTATTAGAACAGACTTTCCAGAATTTTTCTCAATGGCCGGTGAAGGTGTTGAATTAATATTTTGTCCTAATGATTTATTTTTTCTTATTCTCAAAGCTTCTTTTTTAGCATCTATTACAACACCTGTTTCTGGGACTTGTCCAAATAATATATCTATGCCTCTTCTCTCACTTAAAGAAATACCTAGTGTTTCTTCATCAACTAACTTTCTAATATCTTTAGGTATTTTCTTATCATCAAACAAATCTGCAAAGCTTGATACCTGATTAGTTTCTTTAACATTAATTTCACTACTAAGATTAAAATCATTCTCAGTCTTTAATGTATCATTATTTTTAAACATATCAGGATCTATATTATATCCAGGTGGAACAATAAGGGATGGGGTCATAGCAACAGAAAACTCATCCGGTATCACTTTTTCCTTACCTACGGCTTTCCTAAAATCTGAACAGCTAGATAAAGACATACCTAAGGGAATTAAAAAAACAAATATTGTAAGAAATTTATTTTTCATAATAAGAACTTTCAGATGTAAAAAATTGACTAAAAAGGAACACACATGCTCCAATAAAAATTATTGTATCAGCAAGATTAAAAGCTGGCCAGTGTAAATCGTCAACATAAAAATCTATGAAATCCACGACTTTACCATATAATATTCTATCAATTGCATTGCCTATTGCGCCACTAGCTATTAATACAAAGCCTAATGATGAGTATTTTGGTAATTTAAAGGAGGAAAATATTAACCAAAAACTTACTAAAAAAGCAAAAGCGGTAAATCCATACCTTCCAATTTCTCCTGAATCTTGAAAAAAGCCAAATGAAATTCCACTATTCCATACAGGTGTCATTGAAAGAAAGGGTGTTAATTGTATCGATTGAGCTTCAATGAAAAGATTTTTAATTGCCCATAATTTTGTTATATAATCCAGAGCAATGAAAGTTATAAAAATTAATAAAAGATTAAATATACCTATGTTTTTTTTCATTTATTTTTTTTGAGAACACCAGTACATCTATTACATAACTCAATTTCATCTTTTACTTCCTTAACGATTTTCCAGCACCGCTGACATTTACCACCAGAAGCAAGTTCTATTTGTACAGAGAAATTAGTTTCGTCAATTTTACTATTAATATTTGTTTCTACCTCAGAACAAATGAATATATCTGGTAGATTTATGTCGCTAAGTTTGTTTAGTGTATTTTCATCAGCTTCAATAATAACTTTAGCTTGCAGACTAGAACCTAACAAACCTTCTTTTCTTTTTTCTTCAATAGCCGTCGTAACAACAGATCTTAATTCTCTAATTTCTGTCCATTTTTTTCCAATCAGACTATTTTCCCATATTTTTTCAGCTTTGTAATAGGTCTGTAAATGAACTGAATTTTCTTTATCATTATACCTGCTTTGCCAAGCCTCCTCAGCTGTAAAGCATATTATTGGAGCCAACCACGTTGTAAGTGATTGAAATAAAATATCCATGACTGTTCTACAAGATCGTCTGTCAATCCCATTTAACTCTTCACAGTATAAAGTGTCTTTTCGAATATCGAAATAAAATGCTGATAAATCTATTGTACAAAAATTATGAATGTCTAAGTAAATGTCATGTAAATTAAATTTCTCAGTATTCTCTTCAATTTTTTTACTTAGTTCCGATACCCTGTGTAAAACCCATTTCTCCAACTCTGGCATTTCAGAAAAATCAACTTTTTCCTTTTCATCAAATTCCTTTAAAGCGCCTAAAAGATATCTGAGTGTATTTCTTAATCTTCTGTAATGATCAGAGTGTCTTACTAGAATTTCTTTACCAATCCTAAGATCGTCATAATAGTCTGATCCAACTACCCATAACCTTAATATATCAGCACCAAATTCATTAATTACTTTTTGAGGAGCAGTTATATTACCTAGAGATTTCGACATTTTACGACCTTGCTGATCTAAAACAAAGCCATGAGTTAAAACAGCATCATAAGGAGCTCTTCCTCTAGTTCCACAACTTTCAAGTAAAGAAGAGTGAAACCATCCTCTATGTTGATCTGTACCTTCTAAATACAATGAAGCTGGCCAAAACAAGTCATCTCTATCTTCTAAAACAAAGGCATGAGTTGAACCAGAGTCAAACCATACATCAGCTATGTCTTTTACAGCTTCAAAATCATCAGAATTATATTTTGAGCCAAGAAAATAGGATGCAGGTTTTTCAAACCAAGCATCTGCACCATCGGTCTTAAATGCATCAACAACCCTATCAATCACCTCTTGGTCTCTTAGGGGTTCTTGAGTTTTTTTATTAACAAATATTGCTAAGGGAACACCCCATGCTCTTTGTCTTGAAATACACCAATCTGGTCTATCTTCAATCATTTTTGTTAGTCGGTTTTCTCCTTGTGGTGGATAAAATGTAGTTTCCAACAAAGATTTTAGAGCTGTACTTCTTAATTGATTTGTCTCCATTGATATAAACCATTGAGGTGTTGTTCTAAAAACAAGTGGTGCTTTAGAACGCCAGCTATGAGGATAAGAATGATTTAAT